>Ga0207711_10000770_pt1 | contig 31501 bp, 34 predicted proteins | sample KBSS34metaG_FD_184401 | JGI IMG/M metagenome (GOLD analysis project Ga0207711, IMG submission 184401) | Switchgrass rhizosphere microbial communities from Kellogg Biological Station, Michigan, USA - KBS S3-4 metaG (SPAdes) (version 2) | ecosystem: Host-associated > Plants > Roots > Rhizosphere... | reverse complement strand
GTCTAGTTCGTCCGCGGTCATCGCATCTAGCTGTGCGATCCGGTGATCCCGCTCGCGTTCCTTCTCATCGAAATTCCGTCCGTCATCTGGCGGTTGTGTGTCGAGGAGTACTTGCAGATGATGTATCACTTTCCCCTCGTCGATGTCCCGATCTTTTCGAAAGAGATCGATCATTTTCAGGATGGCTGCATCGCGAGTCATCTTTACCGTTTTCCTTTTCTAACTTCACTCTCAACCGCGTGCTTATGGTTAGTCAAGCCGCGAACCTACTGATGCAATGAGAATCCGGACGGCAAAGCTGCCTCAAGATTGATTGGTTCTCCGCTGATGGGGTGGTGGAATTTCAGATAGTGGGCGTGCAGGAAATATCCTCCATCGCCGGGGAGGCCGGGAAGATTTTCAAGAGGCTGGCCGGTTAAGCCGTACAGAGGATCGCCTACCAGGGGATGGCCGATCGATGCCAGATGGATTCTGATTTGATGAGGGCGGCCCGAATTCAGGCTTACCTCAAATGTTGTGGTGCTAGTGGTGCCAATGGTGGCAATAGTAGCAAAGTCGCGTGAGATCACCCGTGCCAATGACTTTGACGGTTTGCCACCTGGCTTGGCGGCCCACACCGAACCGATCAGCGGGTGCGGTACCAGGCCGATGGGTGTGAGGATTTCGTAGGCGTCGTGTTGTGCAATGTTTTGAGCCAGCGCCCGATAGATTTTTTGAATTTTGGGTGTGTTCCAGTTTGCGAATAGATTAGAGGCCGCCTGCGGTGTTTTGGCGAAGAGGACAATGCCGGTGGTGGCTCGGCCCAACCGGTGGACCGGGTTTGCGTTGGGGGTTTGCTTTTGCACCAATCGCAGGAGCGTGTTTTCCATGAAGCCGCCGCCCGGGAGGGTGGGCAGCCCGCTGGGTTTGTTGACGGCCAACAGATGAGAGTCTTCAAACAGGACTTCGAAGTGCTGAGGGGAGTCTGGTTCGATCCAGGGTGGACGGTTCCAGACAAGGGTTTGGCCTGAAGTGATCGATTCGCTTCCGCAGGCGGTGACGCCATTGAGGGTGACTTCGCCGTTGTTCAGTTTTTCTTGCCATGCTTGTCGGGTTGAGTGGGGGTAAAGGCTTGCCAGGTGGGAGAGCAGGGTTTGTCCATGGTATTTACTGCTGATGATTACGGTGTAGGCATAGCCCCGGTTGAGCATGTAGTTTGAGTGTAAGCCTTGGCATCCGCGGCGCGGCGGCCTGAAGGCTTTTGCGATGCATCGGCGCGAGGGAGCCCATACTCGCCATGCAGCACAACGAAAGCCATTGCAATGTACGATAGGTAAATTCAGAAGCATGACTTCATGACTCTACTCACCCGATTGGAGCACTGGAAGGAACGCGGCGTGATATCGCCGGAACAGCATACGCTCCTGGCAGGCCTCTCGCGTGGAGAGCCCTTTTCCGTTTTCCTGGAGCTGAATATTCTCCTCTATGTCGGGATTCTCGCCTTCGTCGCCGGACTCGGCTGGACCGTCAGCACCTGGTCGCAGCAACTGGGTGACGTACTGGTGCTCGCCGTCCTCTCTACAATGCTCGCCGCCTGTTTTTGGTACTGCTTTTCCCGCGTGCCCGCCTGGTCTCCTGGTGAAACGCCCTCGCCCAGTCTGGTCCTCGACTATGTGCTTTACCTAGGCAGCCTCATTTGGTCCGTGGAGCTCGCATACATCGAGACTCGATTTCACCTCCTTTCCGGCCAATGGGATTTCTACCTACTGGGGACCGCCGGCCTCTTCTTCTTCCTCGCCTATCGTTTTGACAACCGTTTTGTGTTGTCGTTCGCGTTGTCCTCGCTCGCCGGATGGTTCGGGCTCACCATCTCGCACTGGCCATCCCACCAGGACGAAACGTACCGGCAATATGCGATTCTCTATAGCTTGATCGTCGGTGGCGCCGGAGCCCTCCTTCAACGCCGGGGACTGAAACCGCATTTCTTCGGTACCTACCTGAATATTGCGGCCAACGTTCTTTTTTGGGCGCTGCTTTCAGGCGTCTTCAATCGCGAAGGCTACGGGGTATGGTTTCTCACGCTCCTTGCCGCCTGTGGCGCATCTCTCGCCTGGGGCCTCGCGCGCCGGCAGTTTTCCTTCGTGGCTTATGCCGCCGTGTATGGCTACGTGGGCGTCAGTTCGATCCTCCTTCGCAACTTGAATGACGGCACCGCAATCCTGAGCTATTTCGTTGTTACCGGAATCGCTATGCTTGTCTTCCTGGTCCAGATCGCGCGCCGCTTCGGGAGGGAATCGTGAGAGCCTACAGCGAGTCCAGCCAGGAGGCTATCCGCACCCGCGACTTGCTGAAGGACTGGGCCGGCGAAGGGTTCCTCACCGCAACGCAGTACCAGCAGATGGAACCGGAAACCGTCTGCGATCTCCGCCGCACCAACATTTTCCTGCGGATCGTCCTGTTCCTCTTTACGCTGCTCATCGTAGTCGCCGCCGTTGCGCTGTTCTTCGTGGTAGTTTTCTCGCGACCGGCAGAGCAAACCACCGGTGTCTTCCTCCTGATCTTTGCTCCTATCTCCTATGCCGCCGCCGAACTCGCCGTCTCCCAGGCCCGGCTCTATCGCTTCGGCATCGAGGAGGCTCTGGCCGCTTGCTCGGTTGGCCTTCTCTGCGCGGGGCTACAGGCCGTTACCAGGCCGAACGGAACCGATTTCCTCATTCCCTCTGCCGGAGCCATCCTTTCGCTGTGGATTTGGCATCGATTCGGCCTCGCCTATGCATTGCCATCCGCGATGATCTTCGCCGTCTGGCTGACGGCCGACTGGACCTCGTCCCAAACGGCGCAGCATGTGATCGTCGCGGCGTTCTTTGCAGCGGCCTTGATCACGGTGGCCGCAATTCGTCCGCGCCATCGCTTTACGTACCTGAACGACCACTATTCGATCGCCGAAGCGCTCCTCTGGCTCGGCATCTACCTGGCAATCAACCTGAAGCTTTCGTCGCAGCATCTGCTCGTCGAGTGGTGGGGCGGCTTTCGCCCAGCCGACGAGTTCTCAAGGCCGTTCTACTGGGCCACCTGGGTGCTGATCTGGTGCCTGCCGCCGATCGTGCTCGTGCGCGGCGTGCGGCTCAAAGATCGATTCGTCATCGCTGCGGGCGTTGTCGCCGCGTTCCTGACTCTGGTCACCAATAAGCCTTATCTCGGCTGGCCGCGGCACACCTGGGACCCGATGCTCCTGGGTGCGTTGTTGATAAGTGTCGTGCTCTTTATCCGGCGCTGGCTCGCCGCGGGGCCGGACGAAATTCGCCACGGCTTTACCGCCCGGCGCCTCTCGGGGAAGGACAAACGATGGATGAGCGCCGGGACCGCCGCATTCGGACTCGTGTCCCCGAACACGATCACGCCAAGCCCGCAAACAGGCACTCCCGACGTCCACTTCGAAGGGGGGCATTCGGGAGGCGGAGGCGCTAGCTCCGATTTCTGAAGCTGATCGTCGAGCAATTCCAATCTTCAAGATTTTTCCCGATCCCCGAACTTTCGCCTCACATCGAACAAATAGAAGTTTCGGCATAGCGGACGTCGCTATAGCCGCCTCTTCCGAGCCGCGAGAGTCATCGAGCGGTCGACGGTTGTTCGTCAAGTTCGCAGCCAACTTCACACAACGCCGTGTCCGGCCCACTTTGTCCGAGTAGCAGACGACACGGACGGAGCCCCAGGTCGCATTGATTCCTAAGGACGCGATTCTGTTGTATTCCGGCGGCAATGCTGAGATCTCGCGGAACGTGCTGGAATATACTGAGGTCTGTGCTGAAGTTAAAAATCTGGGCGCTCGCCGTGTCCGTGATCTTGTCCGGACCCCTTCTAGCACAGTGGCTCGGGTATCCGACGCCCGGTATTCCACGCACGCGCGGCGGCAAGGCGAATCTCAGCGCGCCCACGCCACGTGGCCGGGATGGCAAACCTGACCTCTCCGGTCTTTGTCTCACTGAACCCGCGCCGGTCGAGTTTCGGGGGGACACAAATCCTGAAGTCACCGCGCAGGGTGAAGAACCACTCTCTCTGTATTTTCTCAATATTCTGACCGATTTCAAACCTGGCGACGAGCCTGTCCGGCCCGAGGAGGCCGCCGCACTTCACGAGAGGCAGGCCAACTTCACTCGTAACTCACCGATTGCGCATTGCCTCCCCGAGGGTATGCCGCTCGTGGAAATCGCTCCCGCGCCGTACAAGATTCTCCAGCACACCGGTCTCACCGTAATGCTGTACGAGCGAGACACCACTTATCGCCAGATTTATACTGACGGCCGAAAACTCCCCGCGGATCCTTCCCCCACATGGCTCGGTTATTCTGTCGGACGCTGGGAAGGGGATACTTTCGTCGTCGAGAGTGGCGGCTTCAACGCACGTGGTTGGTTGGACGCGCGCGGGCACTCGCACAGCGAGGCTCTGCATCTTACCGAGCGCTTTCACCGGATCAATTTCGGGACAATGCAGCTAGACCTGATCATCGATGACCCTCAGACCTACACTCGGCCGTTCAGCGTGCGGATCAACCAGCACCTCATGCCTGACAGTGACCTGCTCGAATCATTCTGCGCCGAAAACGAGAAGGACGCGGCGCACGAGGTGGCCAAGTAGTCGAACGGCGCATCCGGAGCGATAGGTAATGAGAAAACACTAGGCTGAGATCGTGAGATCAGACGAGTCGCAACTCCTTCGGGTGGGTTACGGGCGACTCATACGGAGTTCGGATCAGCCATAACATGGGGCGAGAAGTCGGGTTCTGAGAAATTGCCTGATCGACCTGCGGAGGAACCCGCCCAGAGATCCGGATCCCAATCTCTCGAGTCCTTCTTCCCGACTCCTCCCACCCACTTAAGCCCTTCATCGCCCACTCATCCACTCCTCCCGGCCGTAAACTTCGAAATGAAGCTAGCAACCTGTGGGAACCGCTCGCCAGGGACGCTTAGTACTAAAAGGAGACACTGAAAAGCGCCATGGGAAGCCCCCCAAAAACTGCCTCCCTTTGTTTTCATCACCTTCCTGGGTTCGTTTTGTCACCACGTGTGTCCCCTCGCCAGGACATAAGGTCCAAGAAGGTTGACGGACACTGTCATGGTTCTGTTAAACTTGACCGAGATATTGATATGGGCGTCCTTAAAGACCGCCGTCTATCACTGGCAGCTTCGGCTGCCGCGCTGACAGCGGTAGCGATGGCCCTTACAGGCTGCGCGGCCACTACCCCGGCCAGCCAGACGCAGCGGTACAAGCAGTTCTTCTTGCCACCGCAGCAGGCCCAGCCTCCGGAACCGGTTCAGCAAGCCTTCGCCGATCCGCCCCGCCTGAGCCTGTACGCAAATGACTCCCCAGCCCTCCCCGCCAAGCCTTCCCCGATTCCCCGCCCCACCGATGCCGATTTCCTGATCCAGCGCGCTAATGAGCGCTTTGCCGCCGGCAGACGCGCCCTCCAGCAGGGCCACCCGGAAGAAGCCCGCCAGGAATTCGATCACGCCGTGGAGGTGTTGTTCAATGCACCCGAGAACCTGACCGGCCGGGCCTCCCTGGAACGCCGCCTGGAAGAACTGGTGGATGCGATTTATCGCATCGATCAAGACCAGCTCGGATCCAGCGCCCCCGAAGAGCAGGTGTCCTATGAGAAGGCGCCCCTCGATGACATCCTGGACATGACCTTCCCTACCGACCCCAGCCTGCGCGGCAAGGTCCGGGAACAGGTCCGCATGACCGTGTCCCAGCTCCCCTTGGAAGAGCGCGATGCAGTCATCAGCTTCATTAATTTCTTTTCAAGTACCAAGGGCCGGCGCATTCTGCTCGGTGGGATGCAGCGCTCGGGTCGCTACAAAGCCATGATCGAGCGCGTTCTGGCCGAAGAAGGGCTTCCTGAAGAGCTGATCTTTCTGGCCCAGGCGGAATCTGGGTTCCTGCCCCGCGCCGTTTCGAATAAGTTGTGCATGGGGATCTGGCAATTCGCCAAGTTCCGCGGCAATGAGTATGGCCTGAAACAGACCCCGGCCACCGATGACCGCATGGATCCGGAAAAGGCCACCCGCGCGGCTGCCCGCCACCTGCACGACCTCTACGAGCACTTCGGCGACTGGTATCTGGCCATGGCCGCCTATAACTGCGGACCAGGCTGCGTGGATGCCGCGGTGATGCGCACCGGTTATGCCGATTTCTGGGAGCTTCGCCGCAGAAACGCGCTTCCCAAGGAGACCGCCAACTACGTCCCGGCGATTCTGGCCATGGTCATCATGTCCAAGAACGCGGCCGAATACGGGATCGGCGACATCGACTTTGAACCGGCTGTCACCTACGACAGCCTGGAATTGCAGACGCCCACGCATATCGGCCTGGTGGCCGCCGCCCTGGACCGGTCCGTCAGCGAGCTCAAGGAGCTGAACCCGTCTCTGATCAAGTCGGTAACGCCCGCGGGATTCACCCTGCGCGTCCCCAAAGGACAGTTACCCCAGCTGGAAGCCGCCCTCAAGGTGATCCCCGCCGATCGGCGCGATTCCTGGCGCGTGCACCGGGTAGAAGCGGGCGACACGCTCGCCGCGGTCGCCAAGCGCTACGGGACCACAGCTGACCTGTTGAGTTCTGCCAATCACGATGAGCTTCCAGGGGCCGGCATGTTCGCAGCCGTACCGGTATCCTATCCGGGCGACCGGACGCCCACGGTGGCTAAAGCGAAGTCTAAAGGCACGTCCCGCAAATCCGCCGTCGCATCCTCCAAGAAGGCTCCCGCGAAGAAGACGGCCGGAGCAACCGGGAAAGCCACTCGGACCCCTGCGAAACGCGCCTCCGGAGCTTAGTTCGTGCGCAGCCGCGCATTCGGACATTTCCCCCTTGCCTTCTGAACAAAACACGATATTCTAATTCTTGTCACGTTTTACCCAACGACGCTCAAATCAGGAGGCAGTCTGAATGTTAGAGTACCGGTTCTCGATGGAAGACGAAGACGACGACTTCGAGCAGGAATCCAACATCAATATGGATGATGACATCGGCGACTACGATGAGGATGACGACGAAGAAACGATCGTAGTGACCGAGACCGTGGTCTCGTCGGTCTTTCCGCCTCCCATGCCGGTGATCGACGTGCCTGCTTCCGAGCCGCCGCCTGCCAAGAAGCCCGCCAAGAAGGCTGCCGCCGCTCCCGCGAAGAAAGCTGCTCCCGCGAAGAAAGCGGCTCCTGCCAAGAAAGCGGCTGCCAAGAAAGCTGCTCCCCAAAAAGCAGCGAAGAAAGCAGCAGCCAAAAAGCGGCCCCCAAAAAAGCAGCTAAGAAGGCAGCTGCCAAGAAAGCCGCTCCTAAAAAGGCCGCCAAGAAAGCAGCGCCGAAGAAAGCTGCCAAGAAGGCCAAGAAAGCCGACAAAAAGGCTAAAAAGGCCGAAAAGAAAGCCAAGAAGGCAGCTAAGAAAAAGAAGTAGCGCGCGCCGCTACTTCTCGACGGCTCCGCGGCAGCGCTCGTAGAGCTGCAGCAGCGCATCCACCTGGTCATCCGGACCCTTGGGCGTCTTCCCCCCAAATCCGGCTCCAGTCGACGTCTTGCCAATACCGGTGGTGTTGGCGACAAACTTCATAAGCTCCAGCGCGATCTCTTCCTTGCTCGAACCGGGGCGGGGTGTTTCCTTTTCATCAGGCATATAATCTCTAAGGTACCTGATTCGACGGAGATTCTACCGGCTGGCGGTCCACCAACCTTCCGACGAATGCCGGTTATCGCTCGCCGCCTCATCCGCAAGATGCGCGGGGGAGCGCAGGCCCACCTGTTGGAAGCTTCCGATGGCCATTCCTACGTCGTCAAGTTCCATAACAACCCCCAGCACCGGCGGATTCTGGTCAATGAATGGATCGCCTCGACCTTCCTGCACTACCTGGGCATTGCCGCCCCGGAAGTCGCCATGGTCCAGATCACCGAATCCTTCCTGGCCGGCGAACCCGACGTCCACATCCAACTGGGGAGCTCGCGCCGCTCGGTGACGCCTGGGTGGCACTTCGGCTCGCGCTTCCCAGGCGATCCGGCGCGCACCGTGGTTTACGACTACTTGCCCGATACTTTGCTCGATAAAGTCGAAAATCTGCCCGATTTTCGCGCCGTCCTGGCGTTTGATAAATGGATGGGAAATGCCGACTCGCGGCAATCCATCTTCTTTCGGGCGCAGATACTGGAACCCCTGGCCTCCGAAGCGCGTCGTTTGGGTTTCGTGGCTCAGATGGTGGACAATGGATATGTATTCGAAGGCCCCCACTGGCGTTTGGGGGAGTCGGCAATTCAGGGCTTGTATTTTCGCCCGCTGGTCTACCGGACCGTGCGTGGCCTCGCCGAATTCGAGCCTTGGCTCAGCCGCATCCGGAATTTTCCGGAAGAAGTTGTGGATCAGGCGGTCAAACGTATTCCTCCGGCTTGGTTGGAGGGCGATGAAGACGAGCTGGAGCGCCTGCTGGAACGCTTGATGAGGCGACGCGCGCGAGTGCCCGACCTGATCGAACAGTGTGGTTCGGGACTATCCAATCCGTTCCCGGACTGGCGCCCGTGAAATTTTGAACAACGAATCAACATGCCAGTGACCGCGACACCGACCCGGGCGGCCGAGTTCCGGGAAGCCCTTGCCCAGCGCGTGTGGGTGGCCGACGGCGCCATGGGCACCAGGCTGTATTCCAAGGGCGCTTTCGTCAACCGCTGCCTGGACGAGCTGAATCTCTCGCTCCCCGCTCTGGTACGCGACGTCCATCAGGAATACGTCCGCGCCGGCGCCGAGATCATCGAGTCCAACACGTTCGGAGCGAATCGTAAGCGTCTGGCATCTTTTGGATTTGCCGATAAAGTCCGGCTCATTAATCGAGCTGGCGTACGAATCGCTCGCGAGGCCGCTCGTCGTGATGAAAGTGACCAAGCCTTCGTGGCTGCCGCCGTCGGACCCTTGGGAGTTCGCCTGGAGCCGCTCGGTTCCACGACCATCGACGAAGCCCGAGCCATCTTCCGCGAGCAGATCGAAGCATTGGTCGAAGCCGGCGTCGACTGCCTGATGCTCGAAACGTTTCGCGACCTGAACGAGATTCGTGCCGCTGTCGAAGCGGCGCGCGCCGCAGCCGGACCCGAGATGGTCGTGATGGCGCACTTGAGCATCGAGGACGATGGTCTTCTTCAAGACGGAACATCCATCGAGGACTTCACGCGCGCGCTGGACGCCATGCCGGCGGACGTGATCGGGCTCAATTGTTCCTCCGGCCCCCACGTGATGCTCCAGACTTTAGAGAAGATGAGCGCCTATACCAACAAGCCGCTCAGCGCCCTGCCCAACGCCGGAATGGGCAAGAATCTCTTTTCCGCCGAGTACATGGCTGCCTGCGCGGCGCGCTTTGTGCAGGCCGGCGCAAGCATCGTAGGCGGCTGCTGCGGGACCACGCCGGATCACATCAAGGAAATCCGGGACGCTGTTCGGGATGCGCAGCCCGCGCCCCGCTCCACGGTCACTCGGGAACCGGAACCCCAACCGCAGCCGATGGAGAAAGTGCCGGTTGCCTCCAAGAGCGATCTGGGATCGAAGCTGGCGGCCGGCACGTTCGTCTCTCTTATCGAAATCCATCCCTCGCGAGGTCTGGACGCTTCCCAGGAAATCGCCGCAGCGAAGCTTTGCAAGGAAGCCGGCTTCGATTGCATAGTCGTTCCTGACGGTTCTCGCTCCGGCGCCCGTTTGAGCGCGCAGGCCGCCTGCCAACTGATCCAGCAGCAGGCAGGTATCGAAGCGGCGCCCCACGTTCGCGCACGCGACCGCAATTTCCTGAGCCTTCAAAGCGAGCTTCTGAGCGCGTACAAAGTGGGCATTCGCAATCTGATCTGCCTGACCAGCGATGGCGTTGCCGCTATCGCCGACCATCTAAATCAAGGTTTGGATCTAGGCGGCAATAGGATGGGATCGCAAACCGGGTTGCTCCTGGGGGTAGAAGTAAATCCCAGCGCTTATGATTTGGACGATGAGGTGCGCCGCTTCGAATCCAGAATCAAAGCGGGTGCGGAATTCGCAATCACCCAGCCAATATTCGACCTCGACTCACTGGAAGTGTTCCTCAAATATGGAATTCCGGTAATCGCCGGTATCAAGCCCCTCGCAAGCCTCCGCGATGCCGAATATGTGGTCAACGAGTTGCGCGTTCCCGTGCCGGAGCCCTTCATGGAACGCATGCGCCGCGCCGATAATGCCGAAGCTGCCCGCGCCGAGGGGATCGCGATCGCGAAAGAAATGGTCCAGCGCGTTCGTCCATTGGTGGCCGGCGTGCACTTGAGCGCACCCTTCGGAGCACAGGCTGAAGGCCTGTGCCACATCGTTAGTGCTGCTGTAGACTGAGATTCAAACGTGCCCACCGACCTAATTGAGATTGACAGTGAGCGGCCTTCCGAACGCGCCATTGAGCGCGCCGCCGCCGCAGTCCGGCGAGGCCAGGTGGTCGCCATACCTACCGACGCGCTGTATTCGCTGGTGTGCGATCCGCTCAACCTGCACGCGGTGGGACGAATTTTCGCCGCCAAAGGCCGCGAGCAGGACCGGGCCCTGCCCTTACTCGTCAGCGACGTAGTGATGGCCGAAGAACTGACCAAAGAAATATCGGCGAGGTTCTATCTTCTCGCCCGCCACTTCTGGCCGGGTGAGTTGACCATCATCGTCCAGGCTTCCTCGCGAGTGCCCTTGAAAGTCACCGGCAACACCGGCCGCCTGGCGATGCGGCAATCGAAATCAAAGGTCGCCAACGCGTTGCTCGAGCGGCTGGCACAACCCCTGATCGCCACCAGCGCGAACCTTTCCGGCCAGCCCACTTGCACCAGCGGCATCGAGGTGTTCGGGGTCATGGATGGCCGCGTCGACCTGGTACTCGACGCCGGACCGGCCACAGGTCTGGGGGCCACCACCGTCGATATCACCGAGCCTTACTGGCGCGTGATCAAGCAAGGCGTGATTCCGGAGACAGCGATCGCGGAGGTCCTGAAGGGATCGTAAATGGCGACCAAGACGACCGCGGCGCCCGAGTCCAGCGCGACAAGCGAGGATCAGCTTACACCGTTATTCCATGTGGTGCTGCTGGACGACGACGAGCATACCTACGATTACGTCATCGAGATGTTGATGAAGATTTTCTGCCACTCGCCGGAAACCGCCTTCCGGCATGCGGTGGAGGTGGATACCGACGGCCGCACGATCGTGCTGACCTGTGAACGGGAACACGCTGAATTCGGCCGCGACCAGATCCATGCCTACGGCGCCGATCCGAGGATGCCGGTTTCCAAAGGCTCGATGAGCGCAGTGATCGAACCGGCGGGTCGGGCCGGCTAGTCTCGCCACGATGAGAACGGATTTACTGCGCTTCAACGGCGCCGTCGAGCGGGATCCCGCTATCGATGCGTGGATGAAAGAACACGCAGGTGAATTGGGATCCATCGCCCTTCATTGGTTTGAGGCGATGCGAAAATGCGGCGACGAAGTCCGGGAACTGCTGCACGACGGCTGTCCGGTTGCATGTCTGGGAGATGCGCCCTTCGGCTATGTAAATGTATTCACTTCGCACGTAAACGTCGGGTTCTTTCACGGCGCATCGCTTCCGGATCCGGCGCGCTTGTTGCAAGGCACCGGGAAGTTCATGCGCCATGTGAAGCTGCGGCCGGGAACATCCACAAACGTTCCAGGGCTAAGCAGGCTGATCGAACTGGCGTATTCGGATATAAAGGCGCGCGTCGAACACGGCTAGTTCGGAGAAGGTCCTCGCCTTTAATGGTTAAAGCTTCCATAACTGCGGATTTAGTGACACCCATCTATCCTGCGGCAAGCTCCACTGAGGCCGTACTTCAAAAATCCTCGCTGCGGGTGCTAATGCTCGTTGCTCTGCAGTCGTCCGATCTATAGCTGCGACCAAAACGAATGCCCGGCCGTCCGGCGATTCAAACACGGCCCCCGCGGACCTCGCCGGTGCTGGTAGCTCCTGGACGACCGCGTATTGAGTTTCGCCGATACGCCAAGCGTCGGAGTTGCTCAAGTCTTTTCGGAACTTCGTCATTAAGTCGATCGGCACGTCCGTCAAGCTAGCTTTTTTTGCGGATAGTTCGAGAAGCACAGTCATCAGGGCGGTGTTGCGCTCATACCTCTCTTTGATGCGATCGACGGCGGATTCAGAAGCATACATGTTGAGCCACCACACCTCGGTGGGCGGCGTAATTGAGGCTAGCGCGAGATACGGATTGGGAGCGCCCAGACGGGCACAGGCCCGGGCCAACTCCTCCTCGATGTTTCCGTAGTCTTGCTCGGCTCCGGGCCTTAGCTTCTCCCGAACGATTCGCAACAGCGGAGGTGGTGTTTGCCCTTCAAATGGCATTGCGACCATCAGGGCGGCAGAACGACCTACTGGGGCTTCGCCGCCGACCAATACCCTGGGCGCGTAGTCACTTTGAGTCCCGGCTTGAGAATCCGCACTTCGATCTCGTGGTACCCGGCGTCCTCCGGATTGTTCGGCAAATAAGTCAACAAGTACTGGCTGTGAATCTCATCGCCAATATCGGCGATGGCCTTTTGCAGCCCTTTTTGCGTCATATAAGAGTATTCGCGCCCGCCCGTGTACTTGGTGTAGACTTCCTGCGGATTGGAGATGAAGATGGCTTTCACAGCGGTGAAAATCTCTTTGATGATGGGCGAGTAGTCTCCCATGTTTTGCTGCGCATCCGTAGTCTGGGTACCGATGATGCCGGCGGGCAGATGCCGCGCTTCGGGAGGAATCGCACTCGGCCGCGGAGGTTCGTGCTGTGAAGTGAGCGAAGTGAGCAAGTGCGAAACCTCGACGGCGTATACCGTGATGTCCTTGAACTCAGCTTCGGTCAGCACATCGCGGACCGACATCTGGCTTCCGTTATCGCGAGTTTCACTGATGAGCAGGAGAATCCGCCGGCGCGCCTTGTCGCGCGTCCTGAGCATATTGACGCCCTTCATCGCGGCATCATTCACGTGATTAGGCGTGCTGCCGATCTTGAGGTTTTTGAAGGCGGCCGAAATCTTGTCCGGATCGGAAGTGAATTCGGTCATGGTTTGAACGCGGTGATCGAATGACAACACTGCAAGCTCGCCGTTGTCGCCGAGCACCAAGCCGCTAAACAGGCTTCCGATTTTCTGAATGTCCGGCAGAAGCTTCAACATGTTCGCGCTGGACTGAACCGCCACCACCATCGAGATAGGATGCGAGGTGGCGTCTTCGGTGATCTTCTGCAGCTTGCCGTTATCGTATAGTTCGAAATCGAGCGGCGACAGCCCGTTGACGATGTTCCCTTGCGCGTCATGGACGATTACGGGGGCCATGACGAAGGTGTACTCCCCGCGGATGATGAAGTCATTCGGATCAAGCTGGGCATCGGGAGGGTTTACTGGTCCCGGGGGAGCGCTTGCTGGTCCAGCCGGAGGAGCGGTTGCTTGGCCCGCGGGAGGAGCCTTTGGTTGACCGACGGAAGGACTTAGTGGCCCAAGGGGAGGGCTGATTTGACCCGGCTGTTTGACGGGTGCCTGTGCCATCAGACCTGGCTGTAAACACAAGCTGGCGACCAGCAGGCCTGCGAGCACGTTGCGAATGCTCATATTAATTGGATGCCTCCCCTGGCTTGCCCGTTGCTTTATGTTCGGTACGGCCGTGTAACAAATCGACCGCGTGGGGGATCAAATCCGCTACCGCTACTAACGAATCTACCGCACCTTTGGGCGATCCAGGTAAGTTTACAATGAGCCCGCTGCCGCGCGCCGAGGCGCCGCCCCGGGAAAGCGAGGCAAACCGCGCGGTCTTGCGGCCTTCCGCGCGCATTAACTCGCCAAAACCGGGAATCTCCCGATCTGCCACGATCTTGGCTGCTTCCGGCGTCACATCCCGAGGGCCCAAGCCTGTACCACCTGTGGTTAGAACCACATCGACGCGTTCTTGGGCGTCCTCCTGATCAATGAGGCGAATCATAGCTGCCGCGATCTCTTCCTTCTCATCTCTTAGCACTTCCCGGGCCACAATTGACCAGCCCAGAGCCTGTACCAATTCCGCCACAGCGGGCCCGGAACGATCTTCACGCGTACCGGCCACCGCCGAATCGCTGATGGTCAGGATGGCGACCCGGATCACCTCATCACCTCTTATAGTCTCCCGACTTGCCGCCCGTTTTCTCCACCAGGTACAGCTCGCGGATCTCGATGCCTTTATCGAGAGCCTTGGTCATGTCGTATACGGTTAGCGCTGCCACGGCCGCAGCCGTGAGCGCCTCCATCTCGACGCCCGTAGGGCCGGTGGTGGTCACCTTCGACGTAAGGCGGACGCCTTGGGCCTTAATCTCCGCGGTTACGTCGACATGGGAGAGAAGCAACGGATGGCACATGGGGATCAGGTCGGACGTCCGCTTGGCCGCGGCGATTCCAGCGAAGCGCGCCACTTCCAAAGGATCGCCCTTGGGATTCTTGGGGAGCTTTTTGAGCACGGCGGGCCGGATCTTCACGAAGGCCTGCGCGGTCGCGGTGCGCTTCGTGTCCTTCTTCGCGGAGACGTCCACCATACTCGCACGACCTTTTTTGTCGTAATGAGAGAGTTTTTTCATTTCGTCTTTACTTGAGCAGGACGCGGATCATATCTCCGGCAGCCCACGATTCGCGATCGGGGTCGGTCACCAGGAACGCGTTCGCGCGGGCCAGTGCGCTCACATCACCCGATCCCTGCCATGGCTCGGGAGCGACCGTCGATCCGTCGGCCGAGACCTGTGCTGGCAGGAACCGAGTCAGTCCGGGCTTATGCCGCACTTCTCTCGATAGGCGCGCCTGTAGGAGAGGAAGCGGAGCTTCCGTCGCGCCACACAAAAGTTCCACCGCGGCTCGCGCAAATACTTCGAAGGTCACCATGGTGGATGCGGGATTTTCCCGGAAGGCCGAGAAGAATTTGCCGCGGGCGGTTCCGAATACCAGCGGCTGTCCGGGCTGGATCAATACGCGATCGAAGAAGAACTGAGCGCCTAAGTCGGCCAGCACTCGCTCGACGATGTCATACTTCCCGGCGGAAACGCCGCCTGAGAGTAGGAGCATATCGTGGTCCAATCCTTGTTCAATAAGCTCGCGGGTCGACTCGTAGTTATCGCGCGCGATAGAGAGAATTTGGGGATCGCCACCGGCCCTGGCCACTTGCACCGACATCGACCAGGCGTTTGAATTGCGGATCTGAAATGCTTCGGGCTGCTGACCAGTTTCAGCGATCTCGTCTCCGGTCGGAATAATTGCGACCCTTGGCCGGCGATAGACGGACGTGCATTCGCGGCCCACCGTCGCCAGCAGCGCGATTTCGGCGAAGCCCAAGCGACGGCCTGGGAAGAGTACGGTGGTGCCTTGCTTGGCTTCGACTCCTCGAGCGCTGAAATTTTCGCCGGATGGGATGGACCTTGCAATCCGTACCAGGTTGCCCGTGCGTTCGGTATGCTCGATCATCACTACGACGTCGGCGCCTGCGGGCAGCGGCGCGCCCGTCATTATTTCTACCGCCCGACCCTTGCCAACGGTACCGGTAAAAACCTCACCGGCGCGAACCTCGCCGATCACGGTTAATTCGCCGGGAAGGTCCGCCGCGCGAACGGCAAATCCATCGCGAGCCGAGCGCGGGAAGGGAGGATAATCGCGATCGGCGGTAATCTCTTCGGCGAGAATCCGTCCGGCTGCTTCGAGCGATGGAATCTGTTCGGTGGGGAGATTGCCCCGCCTCGCGCTCACTTCGCGCAACACGCACGCACGCGCTTGTTCGAAGCTGAGAGTCACTCTTACTTAGCTTATAGCGATCCGGCGGATGGATGTAGCGTGACCGCTCACTTCATCGACCTCGGCGATCACGCCATGCAGTTCCCCGCCATGCCGCGCGGCTTCCATCCGCACCGGCATCTGCGTGAGGAATTTCTGCAAGATGATGTCCTTATCCACACCGATCACCGACTGATATGGACCCGTCATGCCCACATCCGTCTGATACGCGGTGCCGTTGGGAAGAATCCGGGTGTCGGCGGTGGGTACGTGGGTGTGGGTGCCCACGACAACCGAAACGCGCCCATCCAGATACCAGCCCATGGCTTGCTTTTCGCTGGTCACTTCGGCGTGGAAATCGACGAAGCGAACGTTGACGCCGGCGGGCAGCGCGGCAATCAGCGCATCGGCCTTACGAAACGGGCAGTCCGTGTCCGGCATGTAGACTCGACCCTGCAGATTGAGAACGGCGCATTGGACTCCGTTGCGCGCTTCCACGATTACTAGTCCCGATCCGGGTGTTTCGGCGGAGTAGTTCGCAGGGCGGAGCAGGCGGGACTGCTTGGGCAGGTAATCGTAAATCTCGCGCTTATCCCAGATGTGATTGCCGCTGGTAATGACATCCACGCCATATCCGAAGATCTCGTCGGCCAGCTGCGGCGTGATGCCGAAACCGGCGGCGGCATTCTCGCCATTGGCGATGGTCAGATCGATATTTTCAGTGACTACGATTTCGGCCAGATGGCGGGCCACCATGCCACGGCCCACCGATCCAAAAATGTCACCGATAAATAATAGGTTAGTCAATAGAAGCTGACTCTAAAGGAAAAAGGGAGGCACCACCATCGCCGTTACAACCCCCGTCATTTGACCCTAAACTTTCAGGGTGGAACCCTCCGCGCTCCTTAAGGCTTCTCCATGGCAGTTGCCTGCCGGAGCTTGCTCACCGGAGCGAAATCGAGTCAGGTCCCATGACATTGACTGTTGGATCAATTTTTGGAGGCCGCTCACGAGCGCGGCAGAAACGCTCCCAAGAACAGGATAACAGGCCCTCAGGTCGTGGCATAATCCGGGAAAGGCCCTATTTTGAAGCTTCTTGCCGTACTGCTGGCCGGCTCGTTGTACGGGGCCGATCTTCTGGACCATCCGGCGATCAACTACGGGAAGGCGCCGGTTCATGATGCCATCGCCTCGCTCGATCCAAGATCGCTCAAGTTTGAGGGTTCCTCGGGTTATCTATATTCGCTGCTGGATGCGCTGCACGTTCCGGTCGAGTCTCAAATCGCGGTTTTTTCAAAAACCAGCCTGCAGGCGCCGTTAATCGAGCCGAACAATCCGCGCACGATCTTTTTCAACGACTCGGTGGCGGTGGGGTGGATGAAGGGTGGATTCATCGAGATCGCCGCTCTGGACCCGCGGCAAGGGGTGCAGTTCTATAAGCTCGAACAACACGCTTCTGCGACCCCGCGTTTCGTGCGAGGATCCGCGCTCGAGTGCCTGCGCTGCCACGTGGGAGACACAACGCAGGACGTGGCTGGGTTCGTAGTCCGCAGCACCTATACGGCCGTGGATGGATCGCCGATGCTGATTTACGGCGGCAGCGCGGTGGATCATCGAACTCCGATAGAAGACCGCTGGGGCGGCTGGTTTGTCACAGGGGCGCCGGCCACGGTTCACCATCTGGGCAATGCGGTGATCGGAGCACAGGGCGACCCGAAGGCCATGGAATCACTCGCTGCCAAAACCAACAGCGACATGGCGGCGTTGATGGTGTTCGATCACCAGATGCACATGGCCAACCTGATCACGCGGATCGGCTGGGAGACTCGCGCAGGTATGGGCGGGCTGGCGGAGTCGGCGCAGGAGTTTGTGGATTACCTGCTGTTTGTCGACGAAGCGCCCATCCGGGGCAACCTGATGGGCCGATTCGCCGCGAGTTTTGGCAAGAACGTCCCGCGGGACAGCAAAGGCCGCAGTCTGTACGATCTGGATTTGCAACGCCGCCTGCTGCGCTATCCGTGCAGCTACATGATCTACAGCGACGCCTTCGAGGCACTGCCCGCCGAGGCCAAGGACGCGATTTACAAGCGCATGTGGCAGGTGTTGTCGGGAGCGGAAAAGGGCAAGAAATATGCGCAGCTTTCGGCGGCAGACCGGCGTGCGACAGTGGAAATCCTGCGCGACACCAAGAAAGATCTGCCGGCTTATTTCAAGTAGGCGCGATCTTGTTCCAATAATTTGTTAGGTTGGCACGCCGCCTGCAAGGGCCATAAGCGTATGCCGTCCGGAAGCGAAAAAACTCTGAAACAAATTTCAAGAAGCGTTCAATTGCACTCCTGGATCGCTTCGGAACACGCCAGATTGCACCTGGTTGCGGCGTGGCCCGCAAGCGTGCGGAAAGAGACGCTGCTGGAGGCAATCCGTTCTTCCCTCGGCAGGCTCATGATGGATCCGGATGCCAATACGTTCAGGTGTTTCATCTGTAAGGAACCGGCCAACGTGCTGCCGTTTTCGCACCGGTCGCAACCGATCACTCGTCTGCACGATGTGGCGGCATAAAACGGAGAGAATCCATGACTAACCGATTCATGCAGTTGACCGTCGCGGGGTTGCTGCTGCTGGCAGGTTGTTCCACAACGCCCAAGGCACCGGATGTGACTGGCGCCGTGGGTAATTCGCTAAATGAGGCGGGACTGAAGGATGTATCGGTCAGCCAGGATCGCGACAAAGGCGTGGTGACGCTCAAAGGGAATGTGCCGACGGACGGCGACAAGGCGCGGGCCGAATCTATCGCCAAGTCGTTCGCGGGCGGTCAGATTGTGGCGAACGAAATCGCGGTGTTGCCTCCGGGCGTCGAGAGCGAAGCCAAGACCATCAACAAAGATCTGGACGAGGGGATTAAGAAGAACCTGGATGCAGTACTGATCCAGCAAGCGCTGCACGACAATGTCTCCTATTCGGTTAAGAACGGGGTGGTGACGCTGACGGGCGACGTGAACTCCCAGGCGGCGCGCGAGTCGGCCCAGCACGCAGCCGCGAACGTGCCGTACGTCCAGCAGGTGGTCAACAAGCTGGAGGTAACGAATCAAAAGGCGACGTCGACCCGGTAGTGGGGCGGCGGATGCTAAAATGAACTGAAAGGGGGGCGCAACGGATTCGACGGGATTGCATCTTTCGTAGGAAGTCGTGCCGGGTTCCGAGCTCCCGTAAAACGATCGGAAAACAACAACTGCCAATCAGCAGTTTGCATACGCTGCTTAATTAACTGAGTAGCCGCCCTGGGCTGTTAGGCCTGCATGGTAGTCTGAGGGCGTCATCATGGCAGGATAGGTCAAAGGCTTCCGCCTGGAGCCCGCAACCGAGACCAATCAGGCTAAGCCGCCTCGCTCTTGCCGGTTCCGCACGAGGCAGTCTAAAACCACCGAATCGGAAACGCACGTAGTCTTTCGCGGTAGACTTTCTCGGACGCGGGTTCAACTCCCGCCGCCTCCACCACTCCTAAACTCTCTATAAGAGACCTCGCCCGACGAAATGTAGAGATCTGTTACTCTAAACCGATACCGTAACCTTTCGAACCCCTCCCGACCTATGGCCGAGTATTATGCGTTAACCAGCAGCCCGCTACCTGCGACGCTGCACGGTAATGATGCTGGTTGCGAAGTTCGAACGCTATCGGAGCGAGAAAGGCTCGCGATTGAAGACTATTTCTTCAGAAAGGATATCAAGGTTACATTGGGCCGTTCTGCAACAGCGGTCATCGTGCCGCACGATCAAGCTGCCACCTCATCGTTGGACAACTTTGCAGTAGTGATCGAGTTCGCACTGGCAGTCCTGACGGTTTCGGGGTTCGAGCCCGTCAGTTTGGTAGCCTCTCTCAGTTCTTCTAGCTGCAGCGACGCGCAACAGCGTTCCTACCGCGAGATCCCGGGGCCGCCAACTTTTGCCAAGAAAGTCGTGAAGTCCGCAGCCAGCACATGGATCCATCATTTTCTAGCAGCGCGCCGAAAAGCTAAGGACGGACTTCATATCACGGTAGATCGTTTCGTTCGCTACTCTAGGCAGAACACCTCGCCCGACGCCCTCGTCGATTTGTGCATCTGCCTAGAGTCACTAATCGAGAGCCAGAATGAAGTCTCTTTTCGTTTCGCGACAACACTCGCTAAGGTTACGGGATACAAGAAGGCGGAAGAGATCAGTGATTTACTCACGGATCTCTATGCCCTTCGTTCCAAGGTTGTTCATGGAACTGACTACTCAAAAGCGCACAAGAGAGTGGATCCGAACATCGCGAAGCTTCGTTGGGCAGCACGTTCGATTCTTACCACCTACGTGCTCTTCATGACGGGGCACACGAAAGAGCAATGGACGAAACATCTCTCTACTTCCCTTTTTGCATAAGGAACATCTATGGCTACAAAGCAGAAACCTAAAGCACCGATTGCGAGGTTTCCCGTAGTGGTCGGAAAATGCCTGGGGTATGAAGCATACCGTGGCTTCGCGCCGCTCGCGGAACTAGCGAGGATATCTAAGGCAGACATTTTCGATCAAAAAAATAATCGTCTGGGAACCCAACGAAACCTTAGTGTTCCACATGCGCGCAAGGCGTACAACTACGTCACGGAGACCGAACGTGCCTTCTACCCCGAGATGATTTTGAACTGCAGAGACCAATCCTACCTCGCGTTTTCAGCACAGAAGAAACAGAACGGTGTAACGTTTGGCACTCTGGCGATCGTGAAGGACCCCAGCAAGGCTGGAGCAATCGTCGTGTCCCGTCTTGACGGCAATCACCGTCTGTGGTTCGCAGACGGCCACGAAAAGGGAATGGCGGCGGTCAACCGACCCGTCTCGTTTTGCTTGCTGGCGCTAGAGGATCGGGACCGAGAGCTTGAGCTTTTCAGAGATATCAATGACAACCAAATGGGCATGAACACGAGCCATCTGCAGAACATCACTGCGCGTCTGCTCGGAGATAAGCTGTTAAAAGTTCAAAAACCAGCACTCTATATTGTTCAAAAATTAATGAAAGACAAGAAGAGCCCTTTGTATGGAAGAGTTCATGAAGGTGGCAAGGTACAAAAGGGTACTACGCTGGCGGGTCTTACCATTGCGAATTTAAGTAGCGGGATCAGCGATATGCTGACACGATCCGCGAAGCTCGCACAGTTTCCTGATGCTGACGCTCAATACAAAGTAATCAAGAATTATTGGATCGCTCTAAAGAAGTGGCTGCCCAAAGCGTGGAACAGCCCTCGCGAGTACGCTATCTTTAAGGGCGTAGGTTTATACGCAATTTCCTACGTCGGCATCGAAGTAATCGACCGTTCGTTAACGAGAGGAAAGTTTTCCAGTGACGACATGCTCGAATACTTGAAACAGATGCGCCCCGAAGCTCTGGCAAAAGGGGAAACAGCCGCTTATGCCGGACGCGGCGGTGGCCGAAAGCTCGCGACTGATCTTATTGCGGATCTGGAGGATGAAGGTCAGGTGAGCCTGTCGAAACTCCAAAAGCTGATTTTGAGCCAAGACTAAAACGCGGGTGCGACTGCGCCACAGCGTTCTGCCTAAGCAGGAGGATCTCCAGCTGCGTCCCCGCCGCGCGGCTTAGTCGTCGCCTTCTTCTGGCGGCTCGTGTTCTGATAGTGCGGGCTGTATTCCAATCCGTATGGCGTCTTCACCTTCAACTTCGCCTTTTCGTCGTAGAACGCCTGAGCGGTTTGATGGCGCGCGGCGATTTCCTCTTCCGTTCCGTCTCGGAAGGTGATCTCTTCTCGCGGCACAAACATCACCTGCCCGATCGGCATGCTGTGGGAAGCAGAAATAGTTTCGCCCGGCTGGAGGACGTAGCGGAACTCGGAGTCGTGAACGTGCCAATCGGTCTCTACCCGGATCACCAGCATGGGGGCGAAGGGCCGCTCGATATTATTGAAGACCGGAGTGTAGAGCGTGTCCCAGCCCGGCGGAGTCTGGAAGTTCCATGCTCCCCGTAGAGTGACGGCGCCTGCCGGCGTCCCCATGTCATCCTGCGAGATGAACATGCCAGGCATCAAGTGGGCGATCTCACGGGTTTGCGGCGTGTCCTGGATGTGCATCTTGACTTCGCGCTTCGTGGCGCCGATTCCGCCCATCGGCAGCAGATACGTGATGGTAAAAATCGGATCCCACTTGGTTCCTTTGGTGTTCACCGAATAGACCAATTGATAACGGCCCTCGCCCTCATACGCGACTTGAAAAGTCTCTTTTTCAGCGAGCGGAGGATGGACCAGGAAGCCTGCGCTGCTTCCGGCTTCGAGCACGGGACAGTGGCGGGCGTGCTGTGGCAGAAGGGGTCGCTGCGGTTCGCGGCGGGGTCGCAGGCCAATGCCGGGCCTGTACGGGTTGGGAAAGAGCCCTACTTCCATCTCCGAAGTATCGCATCGTCTTCGCCCAAGAACACCATGATGCGGCCGTGAATCTGATCGCGAATTTTGCGAAACGCGTCTTTGCGATCCTCTTCGCCGCCGGACACTGAAGCGGGATCCTCGAACGGCCAGTGCAGGCGCTGGGTTCGACCTGGAAAGACGGGGCAGGACTCCTTGGCGTGGTCGCAAACCGTAACGATTGTGTCCAGATCCTGGCCCTTGAACTCGTCGACGGACTTGGAGCGGTGCCCGGATATGTCGATGCCTATTTCGCGCATCACCGCGATTGCCTCCGGGCGAACCAGGCTCGGGTGCGTGCCGGCGGAGAACACTTCATAGCGATCGCCAGCTTCATGGCGGAGCAGCCCTTCTGCCATCTGGCTGCGCGCTGAGTTGCCAGTGCAGAGGAACAACAGGCGCTTCCGTTGGATCATTTCGCCAGCTCCGGTTCCGCGTCAGCAGGAGCCAACCATGCGAACAAGGCGCCCGCCGCAATCGCTCCGGTCAGTTGTGCAGCAATGAAGCCTGGAACATCGGCGGGGCGGATGCCGGCAAACGTGTCGGTGAGCGATCGGGCCAGCGTTACGGCCGGGTTCGCGAAAGATGTGGACGCTGTGAACCAATACGCTCCGGTGATGTAGGCGCCCACGGCAAAGGGGACGGCGGATGGCCGGAATCGTCCGCAACCTCGAATGACAGCCACCAGGCCAAACGTCGCGATGAATTCGCTGAAGAGTTGGCTGCCGCCCGAACGAACATGCCGCGATGCGGTGAATAGCGCCTCTCCGAACATCAGGTGAGCGCAGGCCACGCCCGCTATGGCTCCGACGAACTGCGCGACGATGTATCCCGGAACGTGCCGCCACGCGGTCGCCCCGCCCCACGCTTGGATTAAGGTAACAGCGGGGTTCAAGTGGGCTCCGGAAATCGGGCCGAATGTAAGGATGAGAGCGACCAGCGTGGCTCCCGTCGCCAGGGTGTTGGCAAGAAGAGCGATAGCGACGTTGCCGCCAGCCAGCCGCTCGCCCATGATGCCGGATCCGACGACGGCCGCGAGTAAAAATGCTGTTCCGATCGCTTCCGCGACCGTCGCGCGAGCGGACATTAGACGACCTTCGAAGCTGGCTTTACGGCGCGAACAAATGCGCTCATGAATTTTCCGTCCACCAGAGGAGCGATCGCATCGACATCGATGCCGGCACCGGCCAGAAATTCGCGAGCATCATCCACGCGATAGATACGCGTCGGTTCCAGATCGACATGTGCGAATCCAGCCGCGGCGAGCTTTTTCCGGTAATCGTTTTCTTCCAAAGCGCCGGCCAGGCAGCCCACCCACAGCAGCATGCTCTGGCGGAGATCCGGCGGAATCTCGCCGCGGGTGACGACGTCGGAGACGGCCAGGCGCCCGCCGGACTTTAGGACGCGAAACGCTTCCCGCAACACGCGATCTTTGTCCGCCGACAAATTGATGACGCAGTTGGAAATGATCACATCGACGGAATTGTCAGGAAGCGGAATATTCTCGATCTCTCCTTTCAGGAACTCGACATTCTCTACGCCCGCTAGGCGTTTATTCTGATTCGCCAGAGCCAGCATTTCATCCGTCATATCGACGCCGTAGGCTTTACCGGTGGGGCCCACTCTGCGCGCCGATAGCAGGACGTCGATACCGCCGCCCGAACCGAGATCGAGGACCACTTCGCCGGTATGAAGCTCGGCCAGCGCGGTCGGATTCCCGCAGCCGAGCGAAGCCAGCACGGCCCCCTCGGGAAGCTCGTCAGTCTGAAGTTGATCATACAGGTTGCTGGTGATGGGATCGCAGCAATCGGTCGCAGGACCGGCGCCGCAGCAGGAACGGCCACCGGTATGGATGCGTAGGGCGGCCTCCGCGTATTTTCCTCGGACTAAGTCTTTTATGTTTTCCATGGTACTTCTCGATTTCATTTGCAGATCTGGACGATGCTCTCCGGTTGAACGGCCTTATTGCGAGTGCAGCATTCGGCATACAGGAATGACAGCAATTCCTGCAGCGCGTCGGTGTTCGCCGTGCAGCGCAGGAATGTTCCTTCGCGGCTGACGTGAACCAGATCCTCATTTTTAAGCTTGTCGAGATGATGCGACAGGGTCGAGGCCGAAGTTTCGAGCTCCGCCTGAATCTCCCCGACTACCAGCCCGTCGGGATGCGCCGAGAGCAGTAATCGCATGATGCGCAACCGGGGCTCGGCGCCCAGAGCCATAAACATGTCGGCGAAGCGGGCGACATCTTTGGTGCTGGTTTTGGGCGTGCTGGTCTTGGTGGCGCTCATTCGATACTTCCATATTCATCGAAGTATCGAACCCTGTCAAGAGGCAGTTATATCTTCACTTCGGTGATCTGAAGGGTGGGGACGATGTTGGTGAAGCGAGGGATGTCACCGGTGATCTCTCCCGCAAACGGCGTGAACGCGCGTTCGAAAGCATCGACAGAATCGAACTTCAGCGTCGTTATCACCCGATAGGCCGCGTCCGTCCCCGGCTGCCCGCCGCTTAGTGCATGGTCCACGCTCATACCCTTCAGGGCCGCTCCCAGCCTCTGTCCCACCATGGGCATGTGCTGGTTCAGGTAGTAATCCATGTCGAAAGTACTGCCGGCGTTATTGGGATAAAGGACGTAGACTTTGATCATTCGCATTATTATAGAACCTTGAAATCGATTCGAATGGCGCTGATCGGCGTGGCCGTGGTGATGGCTGCGCTAGTCGCGGCACGGATGCTGTTCGGTCCTTTCCGTTTTGGTCCGCTGTCGGTCACGACACCGCTCAATCCCGAAGGATTCTTCGGACTGGCGGTGACGATCCTGCTGTGTACAGGCGCGGCGGTCGACTTCCCGGTGTCCAAGTCGAGCCGATGGAGCCTGATGGTCGTGGGGCTGGGCGTAGTAGTGATCGGCATGATCGCACTGCGCAGAGCGTTGGGGATCTACTTTTTATCCGACGATTTCATTCTAGTGAAGATTGGAGAGGGATGGAATACAGCCGCGTTCCGGTATTCGATCACGCACGGCGGGGGTGACGGCTTTTTCCGCCCTCTTGGTTATGCGTCATTTGCGTTAGATGCCGCCTGGGGTGGGCGCAATTCGCAATGGTGGCACGCTACATCCCTGGCAATTCACTGTGCAAATGCCGTGCTGGTGCTCTTGGCGGCCAAGCGCCTGGGAGCGTCCGTGCTCGCAGCCGGCTTCGCGGGAGCCTTGTTCGCGGTTCATGGAATCCATCCTGAAGCGGTGGTGTGGATCGCCGGACGATTCGACCTGGTGGCTGCGTTCTTTCTGTTGGCCGGCTTTCTGTTGTTCACGATTGCGACAGAACATCATAGTGGCAGGCTCCACATCGCGGCGCTCGCGTGTTTTGCCGTGGCGGCGCTGAGCAAGGAATCGGCATTTGTTTTTCCTCTATTGGTCGCGGGGTACGCGCTGGCGAAACGCCAGCCGCTTAAGCCGGCTGTCTGGTATTTCGCGCTCGCAGCGATTCTGTTCGCTTACCGATGGAGCTTGTTTGGTGGGATCGGCGGATACATCAACCCGTCCACAGGACGTCCCGCGGCTTTGTCGCTCGGACTGGGTTCCACGCTGAAAGCTGTAGCGGTGCGGGTATGGACCTCGCTATATTTTCCGCTGAACTGGAGCGGGGAGGCTTCCCTGCCCTTGGCATTGCTGGCAGTAGCGTACATGGTTGCATTGACTTGGCTGGCACTGAGATCGAAGTCGTCCAGCCTGCTGTTTCCGGTGGCGGCGGGCATTCTGGTTTCTGTGATTCCGGTGTTGTCGCTGCTGGCCGGGTCGCCTGCACTGGCAGGATCGCGAGTGTTGTACTTGCCCTCGGTCTGGTTCGCGATTTTTCTGGCGATAGCTGTAGACGGCGTTCCGGGACGCGCGCGTTATGGGCTGGCCACGATGGTGCTGTTGTTTCAGCTCGCCGCGCTACAGCACAACCTGGGTTTCTGGGAGGCGGCGTCGGCGCAAGTGAAGGCCGCGTGCGCGACCGGCTCTCCATCGCTGCCGGCCTCAATCGACGGGGTACCGGCGCTCGCCAACGGCAGGCAGGAATGCATCGAAATCGCCCACAACAGATTCAATCTGCCGTGATATCATCGCCTGAAGCGCATGCCAAATACGCTAGATGGGCTGTACGCTCAAGCCGCGGAAGCCACGCGTTCCGGATCGCGAACGTTTTTCCTGGCGACGCGATATTTCCCGCCGGAACTGGCTCGTGCGGCTCACGCGGTTTATTGGTTCGCCGGGTACACACGGGGCTTAGGACGTCACGCCGGAACGCCCGACCAAGGCCGGCGCGATCTCGATCTCTGGGAGGAACACGTCCATAGGGGCCTGCGCGGTCAATTAGTCCGGAACCCGGTGCTGGAAGTTTTCCTGGACACGGTCGAGCAGTACAAGATCCCGCACCGCTTCGCAACCGACCTAATCGAGGGTGCGCGGATGGACCTGGACCGCACGCGCTACCAGAACTTCGCAGAACTGCGAGACTACTGCTATCGCACCAGCGGCACCATGAGCGTGCTGATGGCGCACCTGATCGGCTATCGCGGTCCGGCGCCTGAGTATATGGCCGAACTCGGCCTGGCCATGGAGCTTACCTCGATCCTGCGCACGGTGGGTAACGCGCTGGAGCGCGGGCGCATCTATCTGCCGCTGGATGAAATCGAATCCTTCGGATACAGTGAAGCCGAACTTCAGCAGCACACCCGCAATTCCACGTTCCGCACCCTGATGGGTTTTCAGGCGGAGCGAGCGCGCAACTATTACCTTAAGGTCGCTCCCGGGCTCGATCTTCTCGACAGTCGAGGGCGTTTCGCAGTGCGTGTGGCTTATAACTTGAGCGTGAGCACTCTCAGCCGCATTCAAGCGTCGGATTTCGACGTGTTCCAGCGCCGCCAGAATCTTCCGGTGGTGGAGCGCTATTGGATCACGGCGCGATCGCTGGCTGTGCCGATGACGAAACGGTTGTGGAGAAGCATGAGTGCTTAGCAGTTCGTGGATGGCTCCGGCCTTCCTGTGGTTCACGCCAAGCGTGGCGGCGGCGGCGGTTTTCGCGCTGGTGACTTCCTGGTTGTTTTACCGTGCCCGCACAACCTATTTGCGCGTTCCGGTGCTGCCGCGGGTTCCGCCGGGCAGAACCCCTAGCGATTGCATGGTAATCATCCCGGCGCGCCAGGAAGAAGGCGTGGTGGGTGGCGCCGTCAAGAGCTTCCCGCCCGATACTGTGATCGTGGTGGACGACCACTCCACCGATAAGACCGCAGACGAGGCACGAGAGGCGGGCGCGGGCGTGCTGGACGCTCCGCATCTTAAGGGAGCCCAGGGAAAAGCCAACGCGTGCATGGCCGGCGCGCGCATTTTGACTTCGCGCTGGATCCTGTTTGCGGACGCCGATACACGCTATCAGGAAGGTTTCCTGGAATCAGTGATTGAAGGCGCCTACCAGTCCGAGGTAACTTTCCTATCGGTGCATCTCACGCCGCGGCCGGCGAAACTGGCCGAACACCTCCTGCAACCGTATCTCGACGCACTCCTATTCACCAGCCCCAGGCTGCTGCGCGATCCGGCATTGCAGTTCGAGGGTCAGTGTATTCTGGTGCTCCGGGAAGCCTACGAGTTTGTCGGCGGTCACGCCGAGATATGTCAGTACCTGGCCGACGACTTGCACCTGGCGATGCTGGCGAGCAGGCACAAGATGGGAATCGGAGTGACGCGGGCCGCCGCCTTGGGCCACGCGCGAACGTACCGCGGCTGGGCGGGCGGCTGGAGATGGATCGAACGCAAAGCATTTCGCTTTTTCCATATGGACGCGCGGATCACCGTGAGGATCCTGCTGGCGGCCTCCGTCGCCGCGCTATGGCTTCCCTTGGCCGTGTGGCTGTGGCTCGTCGGCCACCGGATTATTCCCTTCCTCTTGGTGCTGGTGGTGTTGCTGGCGCTCAGACCCTGGTACGGGAACCGGCTGCGTCTACTGCTTGCGCCGGCGGCGATCTATGCCGCTCTGCCCTTTCTGCTGCACGGCCTGACCACCGCGTTGTTTAAGAAGCAAATAGTATGGAAAGGTAGAAAGGTCACAGCGGCTTAAGTGTTGGAGACAACTGCACAAACTCTGGCGGATATCGCCGTGCTGGACGACGATCTCGATTTTCGCACTTATCTGGAGGATTTTCTAAAGGACGAACGTGCTTATGCAGTGCGCACCTTCGGCAACGCGGCCGACTTTTTCGCGGGCTGCGAAGAGCGCCTGCCGGACATCGTGCTGCTGGACATGAAGATGGGCGACGTTACCGGCGACAAGGTCTTGGAGCAGCTACTGGCGCGCTGGCCGGGGTTGTGCGTGATCGTGATCACAGGATACCCGTCGCTTGAAGATATGCGGGCAACCTTCAAGCTGAAGGTGTTCGATTACTTATCGAAACCGTTTTCACTGGCGCAGCTGCGGCAGGTGCTGAAGAATGCCGTGGAAGCGTTCGGGCTGGGTCAGACGGCTCAGGATCGCTTAAGAGAGCGGCTGGGGCATGCGATCAAGCTCATGCGCGTGGCGCGGAACTGGTCCTTGAAAGAGTTGGCGGCGGAGACCAAGTTGAGCGTGTCGCAGATCAGCGCGATCGAGCGTGGCACGAATCTGCCGAGTATCGAAAGCTTCCTGGCGATTTGCGGCGCGTTTGAGAAGAAGCCCTCGGAAGTGCTGGGGTCGATTGAGTTTTGAGAAGTGGACGGTAGTGAGCCAGCCAGCGCTCAAGAATCAAACGTTCATAATCTCAAAGCACCGTTCCAGGCTTTTCACTGGATCATTGCCCATCGCAGGCCGCCACTCGTGGGCCACGAATCCGGTATATCCGAGATCGGCTATCGCGTTCGCGATGAACCGGAAATTAAGTTCTTGCTTGTCGTCGATTTCCTGGCGGCTGGGCACACCCGCGACGTGGATGTGGCAGATGCGGTCGATGTTCTCGCGCAGGGTTCGCGTGACGTCGCCATCGGCGATCTGGGCGTGGTAAATATCGTACAGAATTTTGACTCGCGGTGAATTGACGCGCTTGCACACGTCAAGACCCCACGCCACATGATCAAAGACCTGATCGGTACGCTGGTCCGCAGCGACCTTGGAGTTCGTAATTTCCATGCAAACGTTGATGCCCTTTTGTTCGGCGTAGCCCTTCACGCGGCTCAATATCGCGACCGCGTTATCGGCGCCCTCTTCCCTCGACATGCCCCGCCGTTCGCCGGGGATCGCAATGAGAACCGAGCATCCCGCTCTCACGCACATGTCGATTCCGGCATGAGTGGCGTCTTCGATCTGGTTGTGGATTTCCTTACGGATTAATCCATTTTGGAAACTGGTTCCCGTGCCCGTCATCATGCCGGGCGCCAAACCGTTTTGCGTCAGGATGGGCACCTGCTGTTCGGTGGGCAGATCAACGCCCTTGAAACCAATGCGGGCGAGAATCTTGCACCTCTCCTCGAACGAGGCCGTTGAGCCTGTCCAAACAGAAGCCATCACGCTTTGCTTAATGCGCGTACGGGGAGCTGCCGCGACTTGGGCGGACAGTCGACCGGCAATCCCAGTAACTAGAGGCACAGCCGCGGCGGTTAAGAATGTTCGTCGTTCCATCGGCGCCAATATACCATGCTGGTGCGGTGCTCGAATGTCCGACAACCCGGGAGTTGAACCCGTTTCGCCGCAGCCGATGCGAGTGCCGGGTTTCAGAAACCTCGGAAGTGTTAGAGTCGATCGATTTTTGACGGAAGTCTTGGATGCCTGTTAACGTCTAAGCACAGGTGAATTTGCTCGGCGACATCCGGTTGAGTCTGCGGACCCTGGTTAAGAATCCGGGATTCACGGCCGTAGCGGTAACCATGCTCGCTGTCGGCATCGGAGTCAACGCTACGGTGTTCACGGTGACCAACGCCGTCCTTTTCAAGGGATTCGCGCTGGTCGACCGGAACGACCGGCTTCGGTACGTCTCTTATAGAAACTCGAACTGCTGCGTCTCCTATCCCGATTTTCTGGACTGGCGAGCCCAATCGAAATCATTCCAGGGAATGGCGATTGTCCACGGTGTCGGCCTGGCTCTCAGCGATGCCAGCGGCTTTCCGGAGAGCCTTAACGGAAACGAGAACAGCGCAGATACCTTCCGGGTGGTCGGTCAGAAACCGATCCTGGGGCGGGATTTTACGGCTTCCGATGAGATGCCCGGCGCAGCTCCGGTCGCGATCCTGAACTACGGCTTCTGGGAACGCCGCTATGGCAAGGATCCGGCCATCATTGGCCGCACCGTGCGGATGAACGGCGCCTTGACGACCTACATAGGAGTGATGCCGGAAGGCTTTTCCTTCCCGCAAACGGTGGATGTATGGGTTCCGCTGGTGCAGACCCCCAAGGTCATGAGCCGGGAGAACCGCGAAACATGGGTGGTCGTCGCTCGCCTGGCCGAAGGCGTCACTGTCCAGACTGCCCAAGCGGAGATGGACGTCATCGGAAAGCGGCTGGCAACTGAGTATCCGGTTACCAATCGGGAGCTGCTTCCCGAAATACAGACGTTCACGCAGTTTTTCATCGGCCCGAACGCAGCCTTAGTCTATGGGTCCATGTGGGGCGCAGTTGGTTTTGTGCTTCTGATCGCGTGCGCCAATCTGGCGAATCTGCTGCTGGCCCGCGCGATCGGCCGGTCGCGCGAGATTTCCATCCGGATCGCGCTGGGCGCGGGGCGGTGGCGAATCATCCGGCAACTGCTCATCGAGAGCGTGATGCTATCCGGCCTGGGCGGCGTTCTGGGCTGGTGGATCGCCAAGTGGGGTGTGCGCAGCTACGCGGTTGCGATGGCGAACAAATCGTCCTGGCTGGTGATCGATTATTCTATGGACCAGAGCGTTCTGGCGTATCTCATCGCGATTTCGATCGGAACGGGATTGCTGTTCGGGCTGGCGCCGGCACTCCGGCTGTCGAGACTTGACGTCAACGCGTCATTAAAGGACGGCGCGCGAGGCGCCACGGGCGGCGGGCATGGAAAGCATCTGTCGGCTCTCCTGGTAATCGGAGAAATGGCGCTGGCAGTGGTGCTGCTGGCGGGAGCGGGCGTGATGATCCGCAGCTATTTGAAGATCCACACCGCGGATATCGGCGCCAATACCGCCAATTTGCTCGGTGGATCGGTGAGTCTCCCTTCCGAAAAGTACCCGCGCGCGGAGGACAGGATTTCTTTCTTCGACCGTCTCATCACACGCCTGGAAGCGATGCCCGGCGTGGAGTCAGTGGCAACTGCAGACGCGCTCCCTGCCTCGGGCTCTTTGAAGCT
>Ga0207711_10000767_pt1 | contig 31555 bp, 27 predicted proteins | sample KBSS34metaG_FD_184401 | JGI IMG/M metagenome (GOLD analysis project Ga0207711, IMG submission 184401) | Switchgrass rhizosphere microbial communities from Kellogg Biological Station, Michigan, USA - KBS S3-4 metaG (SPAdes) (version 2) | ecosystem: Host-associated > Plants > Roots > Rhizosphere... | reverse complement strand
CACCCTCACCGGATCGAGCAGCGCCAACCTGATCGTCGGCCTGGACGGCGCCGACAGCATCGTCGGCGGGGCCGGCAACGACACCATGGTCGGCGGCCTGGGCGACGACACCTACTCGGTGGACAACTCCGGCGACCTGGTCACCGAAAACCCCGGCGAGGGGACCGACCTCATCCTGGCCTCGGCCACCCACACGCTGGAAGCCAACGTCGAGAACCTGACCCTGGTCGGGACCGGCGCGATCAACGGCACGGGCAACTCAGGCGGCAACGTCATCCTCGGCAACGCCGCCAACAACATCCTGGCCGGCCTGGGCGGCGCCGACACCCTGAACGGCGGCGACGGCCTCGACACCGCGTCCTACGCCGCCTCGCCGCTGGCCGTGAACCTCTCTCTGGCGACCTCGACCTACTCGGGCGGCGACGCCGACGGCGACGTGCTGAGCAATATCGAGAACCTCACCGGCTCGGCCTTCAACGACACGCTGGAAGGCGACGCGGGCCCCAACGTTCTGGTGGGCGGCTCCGGCGTCGACATGCTGACCTACGCGCACGCCGCGGCCGGCGTCAGCATCAGCCTGGCCATCACCACCGCCCAGACCACCGGCGGCAGCGGCATCGACACCGTCAGCCAGTTCGAGAATCTCACGGGCTCGGCCTTCAACGACACCCTCACCGGAACGACCAGCGCCAATCTGATCGTCGGCCTGGACGGCAATGACAGCCTGGTCGGTGGCGTCGGCAACGACACCATGGTCGGCGGTCTCGGCGACGACACCTTCTCGGTCGACAATTCCGCCGATCAGGTCATCGAGAACGCCGGCGAGGGCACGGACCTCATCGTGGCCTCGGCCACCCACACGCTCGAAGCCAACGTCGAAAACATCACCCTGACCGGGACCAGCGCGATCAACGCCACCGGCAACGCCGGCGCGAACATCATCCTTGGCAACGCGGCCAACAACGTCCTGGCCGGCCTGGGCGGGGCCGACACCATCGACGGCGGCGGCGGTGTCGATACCGCCAGCTACGGGGCGTCGGGCGCCGCGGTGAACCTGTCCCTGGCCACGGCGACCTACTCGGGCGGAGACGCCCAGGGCGACGTCCTGACCAATATCGCCAACCTCACCGGCTCGGCCTTCGACGACGTGATCGAGGGCGACGGCGGAAACAACGTCCTGAACGGCGGCGCCGGGATCGACACCCTGACCTATGTCCATGCGACCGGCGGCGTCAGCGTCAGCCTGGCGCTCAGCAGCGCCCAGACCACCGGCGGCGCCGGCGTCGACACCATCAGCCTGTTCGAGAACCTCACCGGCTCGGCCCTGGCCGACACCCTCACTGGGTCGACCGCCGCCAACATCCTGACCGGCCTGGACGGCGCCGACAGTCTGAACGGCGGCTCGGGGAACGACACCCTGGTGGGCGGGGCAGGCGACGACACGCTCACCGGCGGCGCCAATGCCGACCACTTCGTCTACGCCGACGGCCCGGTTCCCGGCGGCGCCGGCCTGGGCGTCGACACCATCACCGACTTCAGCCACAGCCTCGGCGACCAGCTCGATCTCTCCGGCCTCGACGCCAACACCACGGTCGGCGGCGACCAGGCCTTCACGTTCATCGGCGCTGCGGCCTTCCACAACATCGCCGGCGAGCTGCGCTTCGCGGCGATCTCCGGCGGCGTGGCGGTGATGGGCGACACCAACGGCGACGGCGTCGCCGATTTCACCATCAACCTGAACGCCGTCAGCACCCTGGTCAGCACCGACTTCATCCTCTGAGCTTGACCGCCCACTCTTGACCAGGGGCGCCGAAGAGGCGAGCGCTGGGCGCGATGAGCCTTGCCGACCAGATGCGCCCCTGCGGCCCCGTGCTCGACGCCAAGGCCGCCGAGCGCCTGCGCGGCGTCATCGCTGAAGCCGTCTGGACGCCCAGCCTGGATCAGGCCTGGCCGGCGCTGGCGCCGATCTTCGCCGCCTCGCCCTACCTGACCAGCCTGGCGCGCCGCGACCCTGAGCGCCTCGACGATCTGCTGGCCGGCGAGCCGGACGATCGCCTCGCCGCGATCCTCGCCGCCACCGCCACGACCGCCGCCCTCGATCCCGAACCCGGCGGCGCGCGCCTGCGCGAGCTGAAGGCCGAGCTGCACCTGCTCACCGCGCTCTGCGACCTCGGCGGGATCTGGGACCTGGACCAGGTGACCGGCGCGCTCACCCGCTTCGCCGACGCCGCGGTGGTCGCTGCGCTCGCCATCGCCGCCCGCGCCGAGCTCGAGGCCGGCCGCATCACCCGCGTGGGCGAGGGCCCCCACGGCCCGGTGCCGGGCTGGTTCTGCATCGCCATGGGCAAGCAGGGCGCTTTCGAACTCAACTATTCCAGCGACATCGACGTCTCCGTCTTCTTCGATCCCGACGCCATGCCGCTGGCGCCCGGCGTCGAGCCCGAGGCCTTCGCCGTGCGCCTGACGCAGCGGCTGTCGGACCTGATGCAGCTGCGCACCGCCGACGGCTACGTTTTCCGCATGGACCTGCGCCTGCGCCCCGATCCGTCCTCCACCCAGCCCGCCGTGCCGATCCCGGCGGCCTTGGACTACTACGAGAGCGTCGGCCAGAACTGGGAGCGCGCGGCCTTCATCAAGGCGCGGCCCTGCGCGGGCGACATCCCCGCCGCGGACGCCTTTCTCGCCGAACTCCAGGCCTTCGTCTGGCGCAAGAACCTCGACTTCGCCGCCATCGCCGACATCCATTCCATCAAGCGCCAGATCCACGCCCACAAGGTCGACGAGCGCATGTCGGCCAAGGGCGTCGACCTCAAGCTCGGGCGCGGCGGCATCCGCGAGATCGAGTTCTACGTCCAGACCCAGCAGCTGATCCTCGGCGGCCGCAATCCGAGCCTGCGGAGCAACCGCACGCTGGACGCGCTCACCGCCCTCGCCGAAGCCGGCCACGTGGCGCCGGCCACCGCCGCCCAGCTCGCGCACGACTACCGGTTTCTCCGCACCGTCGAGCATCGGGTGCAGATGCTGGCCGACGAACAGACCCACCGCCTGCCGGAAGCCGACGCCGATCGCCGCCGCATCGCCGCGCTGGCCGGCTTCGACCGCCTCCAGAGTTTCGACGCCGCCATCACGCGCACGCTGAAGGGCGTCAACGCCCGCTACGCCGAGCTCTTCCCGGAGGAGGAGCAGCTCTCCTCGCGCTTCGGCAGCCTGGTGTTCACCGGCGTCGACGACGACCCCGAGACGCTGGCCACGCTCAAGCGCATGGGCTTCTCCAACCCGCCGGCCGTCGCCAAGACCATCCGCGCCTGGCACCACGGCCACATCCCGGCCACCGCCACCGAACGCGGCCGCGAGCTGTTCACCCGCCTGGCCCCGCGCCTGCTGGAGGCCGCCCAGGCCACCGGCTCGCCGGACCCCGCCTTCAACCGCTTCTCCGACTTCTTCTCGCGCCTGTCGTCGGGCGTGCAGCTGCAGTCGCTGTTCCTGGCCAACCCGGCGATGTTCGAGCTGATCGTCCAGGTCATGGCCTTCGCGCCGCGTCTCGCCGCGACCCTGGCGCGCCGCCCGGCCGCCATCGACGCCATGATCGACGGTGGCTTCTTCCAAGTGGTGGACCTCGCCGAGGACCGCGCGGTCATGCAGCGCGCCGTGGCCCAGGCCGTCCAGGGCCACGAGGAGGGCAGCTTCGAGGCCGCCATGGACGCCGTGCGCATCGCCCACCGCGAACAGGCCTTTCGGATCGGCGTCCAGGTGATGAGCGGCACGGCCAGCGCCGTGGTCGCCGGCCAGGCCTTCGCCGACCTGGCCGACCTCTGCCTGGACGCGCTGGCGCCGGCCGCCCTGGCCGAGACCGAGCGGGTGGGCGGAGCCTTCGCCGGCGACGTGGCGGTGGTCGCGCTGGGGAAGTGCGGCTCGCGCGAGATGAGCGCCGGCTCCGACCTTGACCTGATGACCCTCTACCGCGCCGCCGATCCGGCCGCCGCCTCGGCGATCAAGGGCTGGGACGCCACGGTCTTCTACGGCCGCTTCACCCAACGCCTCATCGCGGCGCTCTCCAGCCAGACCGGGGAGGGCGGCCTCTACGAGGTCGACATGCAGCTGCGGCCGTCCGGCACCAAGGGCCCGGTCGCCGTCAGCCAGGCGGCCTTCGAGCACTACTACGCCGCCGAGGCCGAGACCTGGGAGTATCTGGCGCTGACCCGCGCTCGCGTCGCCTGGGCCTCAAGCCCCGCCTTCGCCGCCGCCGCCCAGGCCGCCGTCGAGGCGGCGCTGCGCCGCCCGCGCGACCGCGCCCGCACCGCCGCCGACGTGATCGAGATGCGCGACCTGATGGCCCAGGAGCGCCCGCCGAAAGGCGACTGGGACCTGAAGCTCGGCCCCGGCGGTCTGGTCGACATCGAGTTCGCCGCCCAGTACCTGCAACTCGCTCATGCTGAGGATGGCGGCCCGCTGCACCCGAACACCGCTGAGGCGCTGGTCGCCTTCGCCGGCCTCGCGCCAGCTAAGCCGCTCGCCGCCCTGCAGGAGGCCTGGCGTCTGCAGCAGGATCTGACCCAGCTTCTGAAGGTCGCATTGGACGACGGCGCCGATCCGGCCCACGAGCCGCCGGCCTTCCGCGCGCTCCTCGCCCGCGCCGGCCACGCGCGCGATTTCCGCCAGCTCAAGACCCGCCTGAAGGCCGCCCAGACCGCCGCCCACGCCGCCTACGAAAGCCTCGTACACCCCTGATTCAGGGGGCTCGGCTAAACTGCATAACGTCTATGCGTTCATGCGTATTGCGGTGGGGGCTGGACGCTCCTATCTCCGCTCTCCCGCGTCCAAACGGCGCGCGGGCCCGTACGTGGAATTGAGGGAGGCATTGACCGTGACGAAGATCAGCAAGCGCCGCCCCGTCGTGCGGCCCGCCAGGCATTCCCCCAACCGCCACCGCCTGATCGCACGCCTCGCCGTCTGGTCCGTCGCCGCCAGCGGCGTCGCCATCTGGCTCCCCCACGTCTTCGCCTAGGCGGCCGGGGCCGGCGGCTTGGTCACGCCGCCAAGCCTCAGATGATTAGAGCGCCTTTCGCACCGAGTGACTGCAACGCCGCCGTTCCACCGGCCGGGTCGATCGCGCGCGTGGCGTCTGCGACGACGATCGCTTCGAATCCTCCCGCCAGCGCGTCTTCGGCCGAATAGCGGACGCAATAGTCTTGGGCCAAGCCGACGAACACGCAGCGTCGCAGGCCGCGCTCACGCAAATAGCCTGACAGGCCGGTGCAGGTGCTCCGATCATTCTCGAAGAAGGCGGAGTAGGAATCCACCGTGGGGTGATAGCCCTTGCGAAGGATCAGTTCGGCCCTCACCAGGGCGCCCCGCTCGATAGCTGGGTGAAACGCCGCGCCCACCTGCCCCTGGACACAGTGATCGGGCCACAGCACCTGCTCGCCATAGGGCAAGGCGGTCGTGGAGAACGGCTCAGCGCCGTGACTCGAGGCGAAAGAGATGTGACCCGGTGGATGCCAGTCCTGGGTCAGGACCACGTGCGCGAAGCGCTCGGCCAGAGCGTTGATCAGTCCCATCGGCTCGTCCCCGCCCGGCACGGCCAGGGCGCCGCCCGGACAGAAGTCGACCTGTGGGTCGATGACGATCAGGACGTCTGAAGCGCCTGGATTTTCCAGATCGAACATCGTCGGTCTCCTTGCTAGACCTCAACCGGTGCGCCCGCGACGCCTTCGCCGCCGAACACGCGGCGATAGCGTTCGATCTCGGCCGCAGGTCCGGTCGCCTTGTTGAAATTGTCCGACAACTTCACCGCCGGCCGGCCGCCGGCCGCCGTCACCTTGCACACCAGCGAGATGGCGTCGAACAGCGGCTCCCCGCGCGGATCGCAGCCGCGGAAGTCGTTGGTGGCGTTGGTGCCCCAGCCGTAGGCCACGCCGATGCGTCCGGCAAAATGGTGGTGGATCGCTGCGATGTCCGACCCATGGGACAAGAAGCCCGGCACATCGACGTCGAGCCCGTCGGAGAACAGGACGAACCGGTCCTTGGGATCAACACCCTGCTGCTCCAGCCAACGAATGATCTCCTCCCCGGCCTCGATCGGAGGCTTGGAGTCCGGCCGGAAGCCGCGCCAGTCGCGCGCCAACCAGCCAGGCGCGCCCTTCAGGAACTGGGTGGTGCCGAACGTGTCGGGCAGGGCCACCAGCAGGTTGCCGGAGTAGGTCTCCTGCCACCGCCGCAACAGGTCGTACTGGCTGGCCTTCAGCGCCGTATCATCAGAGGCCAGGGCCGCCAGCACCATCGGCAACTCGTGCGCATTGGTCCCCTTGGTGTCGAGCCCGTACTTGAAGGCGAGGAAGGCGTTGCTCGTGCCGACGAAGCTCGGTCCCAGCACCTCGGCCATGGCCCGCACCACCCAGTCCTGCCACAGGAAGGAGTGCCGTCGCCGCGTGCCGAACTCGGAGAGGGCCAGGCCGGGAAGGTCCTTCAGCTGGCCGAGCTTGGCCAGCAGCCGGGACTTGGCGCGGGCATAGAGAAAATCCAGTTCCAGTTCGCTGCGGCTATGGTGACCGGCTCGCGCGCGTAGCTCGCTGACGATCGCCAGGGCATGGATCTCCCACCAGGTCACCTCCAGCCAGTTCCCGGAGAAGGTCAGGATGTACTGCCCGTCCTCGACCCTCAGGTCATAATCCGGCAGCCGCAGGCCGCGCAGGAAATCGACGAACTGAGGGCTGAACATCCGCTCGCGCCCATAGAAGGTGGCGCCGGCGATCCAGATCAGTTCGTTGGGCTGGAAGCGCAGGCTGCGCACATGGTCGAGTTGGGCCCGAAGCTGGTCTTCCGGAACGATTTCGGCCAGCCGCACCTGACGCGTGCGATTGATCAAGGCGAAGGTGACCTGGGTGTCAGGGTAGTGTTCGTAGATGAACTGCCCCATCAGCAACTTGTAGAAGTCGGTATCGAGCAGCGATCGCACGATCGGATCGACTTGGAAGCTGTGGTCGTGGGCGCGCTTGGCGAAGTCCATGTCAGCCCACTTCCCTCTGCTCAAGCAGCCGCTGAAAACTCAGGATGATCTGATAGTGATCGCTGTAGAGGCTGTCGCTGGCGAGGTCGTCGATCTTGCGCCACTCAGCTCGCGCCGCGTCATCCGCCGCGCGGGCTTCGGGCCGGGGGTCTTCAGGCGGCAGGTGAAACAGGAAGGCGTGGGTCACCGTGCGCCCTCGCACATCGCGCCGTGGCGCGTCGAACACGCGCCAGGGCGCAGCCCTCCAGGCGGTCCTCGGCAGGGCGATGCCCGTTTCCTCTTCCAGCTCGCGGAGCGCTGCGTCCAGCAACCGCTCATCGGCGTCGAGAAAGCCGCCTGGCAAGGCCCAGAGTCCCTGCCCGGGACGACGGCCCCGCTGGATCAGCAGCACGCTCCCCCGATGGATCAGAACTGCGTCGGCCGTGACAAACGTCGGCGGATAAGGCGCCGTCGACCACTGCCCACGGTAGGTGTGCGCGAAAGCCCACTCCTCGACCAGGTCGCGGTAGTCGGGTCCCTGGCGGAACGCCGCCAGCCAGTCACGTACCGGCGCAGGGATCGGTTGCCGGGGGTCGGCCAGGAAGCGGTCGACGGCCTCCGGCGCGGGATCGAAATAGAGGTCGCGCAGGCCGGTGGCCGACAGCCCCTCGCGCTGGGGCTCGATGACCTGCAACGACCATTCGGGGAAGGCCTGCAGATAGTAGCTGGAGGCGTCCTTCTCGCAGCCGAATAGAGCGACGTCCGCGGTCGGCGCGAGGCCCCATTTCGTTGCAGCGTCGCGCACCGCATCGCGCACCGCCGAGTTCCACAGTCCGTCGTCGCTGAGATCGGTGATTGCGGCGAAACGGACCCTGGCGCGCGCCTCGGTTCCAAGGCACGCCTCGATCATCATCTGCCGCTCGGGGGCGGTAAAGGGCAGGGCGTCCGGCCGTCGGGCCGCGCCGGCCGAGCCGATCACGACCAGCACTCGGTCGGCCCGCTGGATCGCCTCGCGCAGAAGCGCCAGATGGCCATCGTGGAACGGCTGGAAACGGCCGATCAGCACGCCGATGCCGTAGACGCCGCCGCTTGTCGGCACAGCCCGCATCTGCTCCTCCTGCATCCCCTGATCATATCCTGCCCGAACTGGGTGAACGTCGGGGGCGACCTCCGCTCCCGATGTCACTATGCTCAAGCCCTTTTTCGTTGTAAAGTGCATTTTGCAACTAACAACAAAGGAAATATGAATTGCCGATGGATCGCGTCGCCGATGACAAACAGATCGTGACGGTGGACGTGGTGCTGCTGACCCTGCATCAGGGCCGATTGGCTGCGGGCCTTATTCACCGCGAGAATCCGCCGTTCGAAGGGCGCTTGGCCCTTATCGGCGGCTACGTGCGCGCGGGCGAGGACGACAACGCCGACGCCACGGCGACGCGGGTCCTGCTCGAGAAGACAGGGCTTGGCGGCTTCTTCCTCGAACAGCTCGGCACCTTCTCCGGCCGCGATCGCGATCCGCGCGGCTGGTCGGCTTCCATCGCCTATCTGGCGCTAACGCCCCACGCTCGCCTCGCCGAACCCCTGGCGGCCGACGACCGGCTGAAGTTGCTGCCGGTTGACGACATCGCCGACCTCCCGTTCGACCATGGGCGGATCGTGGCGGCGGCAATCGAGCGCCTGCGTGGCAAGGGCGCCTACTCAACCCTTCCGGCTCGCCTGATCGCGGAGCCCTTCACGCTCTCTGAGCTGCAGAAGGTCTACGAAGTGTCCCTGGGCGTCGATCGCTTGGACAAGAGTTCCTTCCGTCGGAAGTTGAACGAGCTGGACTTGGTGGACGAAGTCGCAGGCCGGCGCACCGACACAGGGGGGCGGCAAGCTCACCTCTACCGCCTCAAGCCCGGCGCTCTGGTGTTTGATCGGCGTATTTGATCCGAGCGTCAGGACGGAGCGCGCGTATCGCCGCCCGGATCAGCGCGTTGGTCTCCGCCTCGGCCGCGCTGTCGCTCTCCGCGCGCCACGCGCTGTGGATGGCCACGACCAGCCGCTCGGCCGGATTGACGTAGATGCGCTGGCCGTAGCCGCCGTAGGCCGAAAACGCGCCGGCGTGGAGACCGTCGGCGAACGGCGCGCCCGGTAGCGCCCACCACTGGTAGCCGTATCCCGCGGGGGACTCGGGTGCGAGCCGGCCGAAGGCGGTGGCTGCGCAATCGGGCTGGCCGGCGAGATCGCGCCAGCCGGGCGGCAAGACCCGTCGGCCGCTGAACGCCGCCCCGTCCTCCAGCACGAGCTGGCCGAAGCGGCCGACGTCGCGCAGGCAGGCGCTGAGGCCGAAGCCGCCCATCTCCAGGCCGTCCTCGCACTCCAGTTGCCAGTAGGCGTCGGCCTCCATGCCGGCCGGCCGCCAGATCGTCTGGGCGCAATAGTCGGCCAGGGACCCGCCCGTCGCGGCCGCCACCACCGCGCCCAGCAGACAGCTCTCGCCCGTCGAATAGTTGAACACGACGCCCTGCGGCTGGCCGGGCGGTCGGGCGCCCAGGAGGTCCAGCACGGCGCCGGGCCGCCGGCTCAGCATGGCCCGGACCAGGCGTCGGATGTCGGCGCGCCCGTCGGGCCCATCGTACTCGCGCCAGGCCACGCCCGAGCACATCCGCAGCGCGTTGCGGATCGTGACGCCGTCATAGGCCGAGCCGCCGAGCTGCGGCAGATAGAGGTCACAGGGATCGTCCAGGCTGCCGATCGCGCCCTCGTGCAGCGCCGCGCCGACCAGGGTCGAAGTCACCACGTTCGTCGCCCCGAAGCTTGTCCAGCGGCTCTCCGGGCCGTTGCCCATGCCGTAGCGCTCCAGAGCGATCTCGCCATCCTTCAGGATCAGCAGCCCGGCCGTGCGTCGCCGCGCCATGAAGTCGCTGACGCTGAGACGGACGTCGCCCGCCTCAAAGGTCAGGTCCTCGAGCGAACGGGCGTGCGGGGGGAGCGGCCGCACCGTCTCGCCGCGCCGGATGACCCGGTGCGGCCAGACCTGATCCTGGCTGCGGAAGGTCGCCGCCTGGTTCTCAGGTGACGTGTTCGAGACGTCCGGAAACGGCCGCTCCGGATCCGTCGGTGTGCCTTCGGTCATGGATCGCGCCTCCCGTTGAGAGGCCGCTGGATCGCCCAGGGACGGGGGCGTTTGCAAAGCACACTAAGGTGGCTTGCCCCGACCTTTTCGGGCTGGCACGGTTGCAGGCCTGGAAGTCATCGCATCGCGCCCGATCCGAACTCGAACCCCGGGTCCTTTGGTTTGCCGGCGAAGGTCCACACGAGCGTCAACGATACGGAGCGGGTCGACTCTGCCGCCACGCGGCGGTCCTCGACGCCACGGATGTTCTCCACGGACTTGTAGCGCAGCGTGCGGAACGGATCCTTCACCGCCACGCTCCAGGCGACAGTGTCGGTGATGGCGTGCCGGTAGCCGACGGTCCCGGAATAGGTGGGCGCGGAATAGCCCTGCGGGTTCAGCCCCTGGGCGGTGGTGACCAGATCGACCTGCAGCATGTCCTTGGGCGAGAGACGCCAGGTCAGTCCCGCATGGCCAAAGCCGGTGACCGCCGAGCGGGTCGGAAAGGCGCCGATATCGGGCGATGAGCTGAGCCGGATCCAGTATCCGTCCAGGCTCAGATTGTAGCTGAGCGCCGCCGTCAGCTTGCCGCTGATCGTCAAGTCCGCGCCGGCCGTTTCGCCTTCACCCGCGTTGACGGTTTCTTCCAGGACGACGCCGTTCGGCAGGCTCGCGTAGAGCCGGTTAAAGGCGTGGTCGCGGTGGTGATAGAAGAGCGTGACGACCACGGCGTTGTCGCCCCGCCGATCCTCGAAGCCCAGCTCATAGCGCGACTGGTCGTCCGGCCTGAGGTTGGGGTTGCCGGACTGTCGGTAGAGCGGGGTCTGCGAGGTGACGAAGGGGTCCAGTTGCCGCTCGCTCGGCCGGTTCGTGCGCCAGCTGTAGCTGGCGGTCAGCTGGCGGCCATCGCCCAGATCGTAGGCCAGGTGCAGGTTGGGAAAGACCCGCCCGTAATCGTGCGCCGCCTGAACGCCCTGCGTCTGCTGATCGAGGTCGAAATGGGCGTTCTCGACGCGCACGCCGGCGAGCAGCGTGACCCCGCCCAGCCGGCGCTCATAGGAAACGTAGGCCGCGTGGTCGGTCTCCTTGTCTACGAAGACGTCGCGCTGCGCCGGGTCGAGCGCGATCGGACCGCCGGGCCCGCCCGACCCGGCCGCCTGATCGACCCGGTTGGGATCATATTCGAAGCCATAACCCAGCTTCAGCTGGCCGCCGTGGAGCGGCCGTTCGTAGTCCGCCGTGACCCGCGCCTGCCTGGTCAGGATCGTCCAGATGAACTGCTGGCTCGACGCCGCCTGGCCCAGCGGCGCCGTCGGCGTGAGCACGTCGATGCGGTCGTCGTGGATCTCCGAGCGGCTGGCCTCGGCGCTGAAGCTCAGGCGATGGCCTTCGCCATAGGTCCGCCGCCAGCTCAGCGAGGCGTCGCCCGCGTTGTGGAACCAGCGTTCGGGGCCCGTCCGGTCCAGGGCTGAGGTGGGCGCGCCCGAGGCGTCGTCCTGGACAAACCGGTCCACGTACAGGCTGCGGTATCGGTTCGTGTGATACTGCGCCGCGCCGCTGATCCGGGTTCGGCCGTCCACGTCGTAATCCGCGCCGGCGTGCGCCTGCCAGTAGCCGTTGGTCTTGCCCACGCGGCCCACGTCGCGGCTGTCGACCGCCAGGCCGGTGGCCGGGTCCGGCTGGCTGCGATCCACCGTGTCGAATTCCGACAGCCGCGCGCGCCGGTACGTCGCGTCGCCCGTGAGGCTGAGCTTGCCCGAATTGTAGCCGAGACTGACCGTGGCCGAGGCCCGCTCCGGCGCCTCCGCGCTCAGCCGCGCCGAACCCGTCCACCCCCCGCCCTTCGCCCGCTTGGTAATCAGGTTGATGATCCCGCCGGTCCCCGCGGCCTGAAACTCTGCGGACGGATTGGTCATCACCTCGACGCGGTCGATCCGATCCGCCGGCATGGCCTGCAGCGCCTGGCCGAGGCTCTGCCCCCTGAACTGCGCCGAGGGCCGCCCGTCCACGAGGATGGTGACATTGCCGTCGCCCTGCAGGCTCGGATTGCCCCGCGTATCGACCTGGACCGACGGGATGTCGCGCAGCACATCAGCGACGCTGCCGCCGTGGGCGTTGAGGTCGCCCGCCACCGAATAGCTCTTGCGGTCGATCGAGGTCTCCACCTGCGCCCTCGCGCCGCTGACGACCACAGCGCTGACGCTGGGGGCCCCGACCGGCGGATCGGCGGCGGCCAGGGCCAGGGCGACCCACAGGCTGGCGGCTATGTCGCGCCTCCTGCGAAAACCTTATGACCGATCCGCATGGACTGCATCCTTCGGGCAGGTGTCTCCGCAGGATTGACCCAAGACCCGGGCCCGGACAAAAGATGGTTTGTCAGCCGGATCATTAGGAAAACTAGGGATCAGATGGCCCGCGCGCCCATCCCGTTGAATGCCCTGAAGGCGTTCGAGGCGTCCGCCCGGCACCTGTCGTTCACGCGCGCCGCCGACGAGCTGTGCGTCACCCAGGCCGCGATCAGCCATCAGATCAAGGCGCTGGAAGGCCGCCTCGGCGTCGACCTGTTCCGGCGTTCCAATCGCGGCCTGAAGCTGACCGACGAGGGCCTCGCCCTGGCCCCCACCCTGTTCGAGGCGTTCGGCGCCATCGACCGGCTGTTCGAACGCTTCGAATCCGGCGGCACGCAGGAGGTGCTGACGGTGAGCGCCGTGGGGACGTTCGTGGTCGGCGCGCTGCTGGAGCAGTTGCCGACCTTTCGCGCCGCCCATCCCCACATCGATCTGCGTCTGCTGACCAACAACAACAAGGTCGACCTGGTCGGCGAGGGTCTGGACTACGCGATCCGGTTCGGCGACGGCGCCTGGCACGGCGTCGAGGCCGAGCTGATCTGCACGGCGCCGCTGTCGCCCCTCTGCGCGCCGGCGCTGGCCAAGACGCTGCGCGAGCCCTCCGATCTGCTGCGCGCGCCCCTGCTGCGCTCCTACCGCCCGCAGGACTGGCTGGCCTGGTTCGAGGCGGCCGGTCTCGCCGATGTCACCGTCCGCGGCCCGCTGTTCGATTCCTCGCTCATCATGGTGCAGGCCGCCATGCGCGGCGAAGGCGTTGCGCTCGCGCCCTACGAGCTGTTCCGGCGCGAGATCGACAGCGGACAGATCGTCCAGCCGTTCCCGATCGAGGCGACCATCGACGGCTACTGGCTCGCCCGGCTGAAATCGCGGCCGCAGAACGCCAGCATGGCGGCCTTCCGCGGCTGGCTGCTCAATACGTTTTCGGCCGGGCTCGCGCAGCTCTAGGACCGCGCTTGGACATGGCCCGACGCCCTGGCCTGTCAGCGGCCGTGGTTTGCGCTACTGTCCTGCTCCAGTTGGTCCCGCGGCGAAGATCGCGGAGCAACGGGAGGATCCGGAACATGGCGTCACTTCGCTTCACCGCTCTGCTGATCGCCGCGGGCGCGTGCCTCGCGGCCGGCCCGGCGCTCGCCCAGGACCTTAAGGTCCGCCCCGGCACCAGCGCTGTCGAGGGCGCGCCGGGCTCGCGGCAGGATGCGCCCGCGCCGGCGCCGATCCTCGGACCACGGCTCGCGCCCGGCTTCAAGCCGCCGCGCTCCATGGGCAAGCCCGACTTCACCGGCGTGTGGAACAACGAGACCCTCACGGGCGTCAATCGGGCGCCGGCGTTCGGCTCGCGACTTGTCCTGACCGAGGCGGAGACCCGGGTCATCGAGGGCGCCAACGACAAGCTGCTCGCCCGCGCCTATGCGCCCACCGCGAAGGGCGCCACCATCAAGGACATCGAGGCTGGCGACACCTGCTCCGGCGGCCGCTCGGGCGCGGCTCAGGTCTGCAACTACGACGCGGCCTGGACGGCGCCCGGCGAGAAGGTGATGCGGGTCAACGGCCAGCCGCGCACCTCCATCCTGACCACGCCGGACGGCCAGTATCCGAAAGCCAAACGTCAGGAGACCGTGGCGGAACGCGAGCGCCGCGCCCAGGCGGCCGTGGGCGAAGGCGCCAGCGCCGCCGAGCTGAACCGCGGTCCGCAGAACGACAATCCCGAGACCCGTGGCCTTTCCGAGCGCTGCGTCATCGTGCGGTCCGATCCGCCGATGTTCAAAGGGCTCTACAACAACAACCACTTCTTCCAGATGGCGCCCGGCCACGTCGCCATCGTCACCGAGATGATCCATGACCTGCGGGACATCCGGCTGAATTCCACCCATCGCACCGATGGCGTGCGGCCCTGGTTCGGCGACTCCATCGGCTGGTGGGAGGGCGACACCCTGGTCGTCGAGACCACCAACCTGCCGGAGAGCCAGGCCTATCGCGGGGCGTGGGAGAACCTGAAGGTGATCGAGCGCTTCACCCTGGTTTCGCCCCAGCGGATGAACTACCGCTTCGAGATCATCGACCCGACCATGTGGGACAAGCCCTGGGGCGGCGAGTACGAGTTCGTGCGCGGCGGACGGATGTACGAATACGCGTGCCACGAGGGCAACTATGGCCTCGCGAACATCCTCGCCGGGGCGCGTGCGGAAGACGCCAGCGCGGCGGGACGTGGGCAAGGCCAGGCGCCGGCAAGGCCGTAGTTTCCGCCCGGGATTTAGCGGGCCGATCCGGCAGGCCCGGCTTCTCGCGTCATCTCGATCATGGTTCGCCGGAAGCCGATCTCCGCGAACAGGCGCTGCGCCGCCTCGTTCTGCTGCGCGGTCGACAGCACGATGCGCGGCGCGCCCCGCTGTTCGAGGAAGGCCAGCGCGGCCTCGAGCAGCCGGCGCCCCAACCCTTCGCGCCGCCGGGTCGGGTCGACGACCAGGTCGTAGACGGCGCCGGCGGGTCCGCGCAGCGCCATCCAGTCGGCGCGTTCCATCGCGCCATAGACGTAACCCCAGACGCCGCCGGCATCCTCGGCCACGAGCACCAGCACGCCCTCGCGATCGATCTGGCTGACCAGGAACCGGCCGTAGCCACGCGGCGTGTCGGGCGTGGGCGCCACAAATCGATCCGCATCGAACCCGTGATGCAGTTCAACCAGCATCGCGCCCAGCTCGCCGAGCCGGGCCGCATCGGTGTCTCTCGCGGGGCGGATGTTCATGGTCATATCTAGGGGCGCCGACGCCGCCGCACCAATAGGCGGCACATCCCTGGGGCTTCCCCACCCCCGACCTCCGCTCGCTCCCGCGCAAGCGAGGCGACGGAAGGCGTGTTCCGCGGCGCTCGGCTCTGCTCATGCTTATACGCTACGCCGCCTGGACGTCACTTTCGTCTGTGGATGCTCTGGGGAGGAACGCTCGCATGGGTTGACTCACTTCACCGAACTCCGCTCTGTTACGCTTACGCAGAGAAAAACTGCGGTCAGGCCGCTGATTTTGAGCGACGCTGACACGGCGAATAACTGGGGGGTTCGGCATCTTCAGATGGCCCAAACTGGCCTATGCGACCTGTGCGTTCGGTTGGCCAGGCACCTTGCGGCGGTGAGCCTAGGCGATGCGTCGGAGGCCCCCCTCTTCGTGAATCTCGGCCTGCGGCCGGATCACAGCTGATCATCGCGCCGCTCTGCACGGCGCCTCCTTGGAAATCGACGTGGCGGAGCGATGACTCAGACCAACCTGACAGACGCGCGTCCTAAACCGAAGCTGGGCGTGATGCTCGGCGCCGGCGAGACGGCGTTGTATGTAGCCGCCGCGTTGCGGAGAATGCCGGAGTTGGACGTTGTCTTCCTGAGCATGCCTGGCGCGGAAGCCGGGCAAAAGGTCCCTGGCGCTTTCCCCCTCAAGTACGGCTTCGTCGATCTCTGCGTGAGGTACCTCGCCAGCCGGGAAGTCACTGACGCCTTCTACGTCGGACACTTCGATCTGCTTCCGAACTCGACGGTGATTCACCAGCAGATTGGAGAGCTGCTCGACCGGTACGAGGAGCCCCCGACCCCGCTCCTTGAGACCATTGAACCTTCTGAAACCCTCCAGATCCTGGAGGATGAGCTGCGCGAAGCGGGCATCACTCTCCACGGCGCTCTGGACTATCTCCCGCAACTGCGAGCAAAGCCCGATTTCAGCCTAGGGAACGTCCCCTTCGAGGAGGAGGCGCGCGCCAACTTCGAGGAGGCCGTGGCGGCTGCGGCGATGAAATCGCCCCTGGAGTCAGCTCAGGCGTTCATCGTGGACGGTGGGATCATCCTGGCGAAGGGAACAGCTGCCTGTGGCACCAACCAGATGATCCTTGATTTCGCCGGCTCCGACGCGGCGAAGCATGCGAACCGGCCAATGCTCTGCAAGGTGGCGTCGCCGCACTTTCGCGGCCTGTACCCGCCCGTCGTAGGCGATAAGACGGCGCAGCTCTGCGTCGAGCACGGCATCAAGGGAATCATCGTCGAGGCCGAGACCACCTTGGTGCACGATCAGGACCTGCTGACGGAACGGGCGAAGCCGCCTCCGACCGACAACGCCTCAGGCGGCGACGGGCGTCCGCTCTTTGGCGACGTCGACGTCGCCCGGGACCTCGACCTGCGCACCCTGGACCGCTTCTTCTTCCGAGGCGCCCTGTGGTTCTGTGTCATGCTCAAGGAGGCGGGACAGGGACCGTCGGATACGCGCGGCTTCGGATCGGCCGACGGGCGTGAAGCCGGTGTCACCGACAACGAATAGCTGCATTTGCCCGGTCGCTTCGATCCGCAACACGGTGGTCAAGCTGTGGTCCAGCACCTCCGCCGACTTGCACTTGAACACCATGGAGTGCGGAAATTCGGGACCCTGATAGTTCTGCACCGCAGTGTCGCGGTCATAGCCCTGGACGATGACCTTAACGTGCGCCCGGGGGTGGCGGCAAATCTGGGTGAGTTGGTCGGCGCATCCCGGACTGTCTGACCGCATGCTCGCCAAGTCGGCCGTATAGAACCAATAGGCCGCCTCGATGGTCACGTCGAACTCCCGCGCGCCTGCGGCTTCGACCACCCGGCCGACCGTCTCGAACAGCTCGGGATAGAGGCTTGCGACTGCTTCCTTGACCAGGCCGCGAAGCGTCGGGTCCGTCTGCCAGAACTCGAGCATCCGCACGAAGTCGGCGGCCTTGAAGTAGTCGTCCGCGTTGCCTTGACGCTCGCGGAGCCCCCGATTCACGGCTTGCCTGGTCTTGCCGATAGCAGCGGCGATCCTGGACTTCGAGACGCCCAAGGCTTGAACGAACTCGTGATCGCGCGCGCTCATGGCGTCTCTCCAGTTTTGCCCCCGACCCGAAGGACGACCATTGAGAGCCTAGGTCGGTTTGACATACTTCGTCAACCTGCGGCTGCAAATAAGGTATCTGCATTTCCAAAGTACTAACTTGTTCGGCAACTGCTTGCCCCTATATCGACAGTGAACGCCGCGCGATCGGCCAGTATGCTTCACCAAATATGTGTCCAGCGGGAGCGGTGAAACTCCAAGGGGCAATGCGCCATGGAACTCGATTCGACTACAAAGCGCTGCAACATTCCAGCAATGATCCATATGTAGACAACCAATGTCAATCATTCGGAAACCTCCACTAGGAGATCCCGAAAGGATGACCTCGGGCCGCCGGGCCGTCCGGCGGGGACGGGGGAAGCCGCTTCCTCACGTCGGGCGAAAGTCCTTCGCCCAACCGCATGCGGCTTGGACGTGGAGGTCCGGGAAATGGAACTTGCGACGACCCAGAGCCCTTGGAGGCTCACGCGCCTGATCAATGAGCTTCAGGCGAATCTGACGGCGGGGGGTCAGATGGAGAGCTTCATCGGCACGCACCCCGCCCGGACCCTGGTCGCGCCGTCACCGGCGTCGGCGGCGAGCCTCCATGTGCTCTTCATGCCGCCTGGGACTGTCCAGCCGCTGCACAGCCACCCGGATGCCCGTTGCCTGCTTTGCTTCACCGGTTCGCGCCTGATCATAGAGACCACGCCCAAGTTCTCGCCGACGGGGGCCCTCGCGGCCTGCGTCGCTCCGGCCGACGCCATCGTCACGGTGGTGCTCGAAGCCGGTGAATTCCACCGCTTTTCGGTGGGGCCTGAGGGCGACGGAGTGGTCGCCTTTGCCTTCCATCCGACCAACAGGGGCGTAGGTGGCATGCAGATCGGGGGCATTCTGGACCAGATGACCACCCTGGCGGCTGTCTAGCCGCCAGGCCTGTCGACGGAGCCGACACCTCGCATTTTTGAACGATTTGAATTTCCAAGACCCAGGATTGGGGGGATGTCCGATGACCCAGCAGACCAAGCCGACACCCTTTGCAGAACTCTGGCGGAAGCTCGAGGAGTCCCGGCGCGCCGCGACATGGATCGCCTTTGGCGTTACCGCAATCTGCACGGTCTTCCGTGAGCAGTTCCCTCATCTCGCCGAGCCGGCCCTATTGATCTACCTGGCGCTGTTGACGTCCACCCTCTTCACCGTCCTGCAGCGCGTCGACGAGCGTCGCACCCGCTTCCGCTCCCTTCAGGAGGCGGCCCCGGCGATCATCGCGGATCTGGAGAGGTCCCTCGGCCAGCGCCAACCGGAAATTCAATGGATGGGGATCACCCTTGTCTCGGCCTGGGCGACGTTGGAGCCCGTGCTGTCCGATGCGCTGGTAAGCGGCCGCGCCCACCGCGTGACGGTGAAACTCCTGCAGGCGCATCCGGAGTTCCTGAACTCCATCCTTGACGACGGCGCCGCAGCGCGGGCGCAGGCGCTCCAGGAATCGATCGCCGCCTACGCGCGTAACCACCAGCGGGACCTGCTGGACTCTGGTTCGACGGTCGACCTCGCGCAGTACGGATACATGCCGCATCTCCACGGGGTCCTGATCAACCGACGGATTCTCTATATCTCCAGCGCGAAGTGGGAAGGGACGGAGCAGCGGGAGCTGGGCGTCCCGAACCAGCCGTTCGAGCGCTGGGACCTCAGGTCGGAGCAGGGTGAGGAGACGATCGCCCAGTTCCTATCCTGGTGCGACTACGCCGCCGCGGATCACCGCAAGCGCTTGTCGATGGCGGACGATGTCGAGCCGGATGCCGGCCCGCACGAAGCGCCGAAGAAGGTCACTGTTCGCCGTCGCGCTCGTGACTGGCGCCCGCTCGACGAGGCCTGGCCGCAGGCTTCGACTTGAGGCCGCGCCGTCATCCAATGTGGACGCCTGCCCCCAAACCCTACGACCCTGCGGCCAGAGGAATTTCTGAGCGTTTGACGCGCCGCGCCCGCCCTCCTAGTCGCTAGCGCCCTTGCCCTTCGCCGCCGCCTCGGCCCGCTCGCGCTCGGCCGACCGCGCCCCGGCCAGGATGCCGGGGAGGGCGTAGTTCCCTTCGTTGCAGGCGTATTCGTAGATCACGCCCTTCAGCGGCGAGAACTCGTATTCCCCGCCCCAGGGCTCGCTCCAGCTGGTCGGCGCGCTGATCGAGAATGAATAGCGCAGGCGGTCCTTGGCGGTGCGGGTGAACCGCTCGGTCACCGTCAGGTCCTTCCAGGCGCCCTGGAACGCCTGCTTCTGCGGGATGTGGTTGGTCTCGACCACCAGGGTGTCGCCCTCCCACCAGCCGATGGAATCGCCGAACCAGGGCCGCACGTCGTCGGCGCGGTGCTTGGCGTTCAGCCGCACGATGCGGGTGTCGTGGACCATCTCCACCTGGATCGCCACGGCGTCCTTGGTCTGCACGATGTTGTAGTCGTTGTTGTAGAAGCCGTTGGGGATCATCGGCGGGCCGACGTTGCCGCCGAACATGATGCAGCGCTCGCTGAGCGGGCGGTTCTCCACATTGTCGTAGGAGCCCAGCGGGTCGCGGCTGCCTTCGCCGCCGCCGGAGTAATAGCCGTCGGTGCTGGCCGCGGCCGAGATGCGCTTCGGCACGTGGCCGTCCTTGGTGGTGATCAGCGAGGTGCGCGGCTGACCGCCCACGCGCATCACCGTGTGGCCGGGATCCAGCCAGCCGCGGTTGTAGCCGCCCACGTCACCGCCGGCCGCCAGGAACGAGGGCTTGAGCTCCAGCCCGTTGGGCGCGTTGACCGGCGCGTTCGGGTCGGTGCGCTTGTTGCCCACGTCCACCTGGTGGGCCTCGTCGGTCTCCAGCGCGCGGGCCTCCGCGTCGCTGTAGGCCAGCCGGTCGCCCAACTTCGCATCGCGCTGCATCGGCGTCAGCGTGGCGTTGGACCAGTAGCCGCCGAGGTCCGGCTGCCCCGCGGCGGTGCGCGGCGCCTTGTAGTCGGCCGGTCCCGCCTGCGCGGTCGCCGCCAGCGCCAGCGCCCCGAAAGACGTCAAGGTGGCCGACATCAGAATGGCTGCGGTCTTCATGGCTTGATCCTCCCCAGGTTCAGGCGCGCGAGTCTCGTTGCCCGCACCCTGAGCCTTCGAACGCCGTTCGGGAAGCGGCCGGTTGACGTCGGCCGAGACAGGGCCGAGCCTTGGCGAACCCGTTCGGGGAAGGATCGGACCCATGCGACGCGCCCTCATCTGCGGCCTGGCCGGCCTGGCCCTGTTCGGTGTGGGGGCGACCACCGCCGCCGCCGCCGACTATCGCGCGCCGCGGAACGGCTACGGCCAGCCGGACCTCAGCGGGAACTGGTCCAACGCCACGCTGACGCCCCAGGCCCGCTCGCCGCTCTACGGAACCCGCCGCGCCCAGACGCCGGAAGAGGTGAAGCTGCTGGAGGGCGCCAACGCCGCCAAGGACGCCGCCGGCCGCGCTCCGCACACCGGCCCCGACGACGCCGCGGCCTCGGACAACGTCGGTGCCTACGACCGCACCTGGATCGACAATGGCGCCAGCGTCATGCGTGTTGGCGGCGAACCGCGCACCTCGCTGATCACCACCGCCGACGGCCAGCCGCCGCCCGCCCGGGGCGAGCCCGCCCACGTCCTGCCCCCCGGCGCCGGCTCGCCGCAGGCGGGCCTGCAAGCCGTGGCCCTGGCCGCCAAGGTCGACATCTTCGAAGGGCAGGGCAGCACGGCCGCGGCCGCCCACTTCGGCTCCTACGACAATCCGGAAAACCGCGCGCCGGGCGAACGCTGCATCGTCTCGTTCGGCCGCAACGGCGGCCCGCCGATGTTCCCCAACGGCTGGTACAACAACAACTACATCTTCGCGCAGAGCCCGACCGCCGTCGCCATCGTCGTCGAGATGGTCCACGACGTGCGCACCATCCAGCTCAATGCCAAACACCGCACCGACGACGTCCGCCCCTGGTTCGGCGACTCGATCGGCTGGTACGAGGGCGACACCCTGGTGGTCGAGACCGACCACATCCCCCAGGCCCAGGCCTACTTCGGCGCCTGGAAGACCCTGAAGGTCACCGAGCGCTTCCGCCGGGTGGCCAAGGGCCGCATCCTCTACCGCTTCACCGTCGAGGACCCCGCCGTCTGGGACCACCCCTGGGGCGGCGAATACGAGCTGCATCCGCTGAAGGGCCAGGTCCTCGAATACGCCTGCCACGAAGGCAACTACGCCTTGCCCGGCATCCTCTCCGGCGCCCGGGCCGAGGAACGCGCCGCGGCGGCGGGCAAGGGCGCGGCCGGCGGCGGCGGCGGGCGCTAGTCGCCGGGCCGGACGGCGCGCGCCGGGCGTGCTATCCTGCGGACGCCGAACCGCGAGACCCCTCGCGACGGCCGGCCGGAAAGGCCAACGCCCATGAAAACCCATCCCACCGCCCACCCGGTCCGGCGCGACCTCTCCGACCCGCGCTCCACCGGCCCCGCTCCCACCCAGCAGACCCGCAAGCCCTTCCTCAACGACCGCCGCAGCCGCTGATCCCGCCCCCCTGAACAGGGGGCGCGGCGTTCCCCGCCCTCTGTCAAACCTCACCGCTCAAGGCGTATCGCCGAGCGTGGAGTTGGGATTGTGATCAGCAAGCATCTGGCCGGGGCGCTCGCGGCCCTGGCGCTCGTCGGCGCCGGCGCGGCCCCCAGCGCGGCCCAGGCGGCCACCGTCTACAAGTTCGACGTCACCGTCACCAGCGAGGCCGGCGCGCGGTTCTCCGCCCCGATCTTCGACCAGTACGACCTCTCGAGCCCCGGGATCCAGGTCGCCAAGACGCGCATCTCCAACGGCCCGCCCTGGGACTGGATCATCGACGGCGGCGCCTTCCCCTACACCATCGTCAACCCCGCCGGCGGAACCCGCACCCTGCTCGAGGGCGAGGAAGCGACCTCCGATCGCAACAACGGCTGCACCGCCGGGATCACCTACGGCTTCACCGGCTTCGACCCCGGCGACAGCTTCCACTTCTCCAGCGACCCGGAAACCGGCAGCTGCGGCAGCGCGATCGTCGACATCCGCCCGACGCTGGTCCTGGGCGGCCTCACCGCCACCGTCGACTTCGCCGACGGCGTCAGCCTGAGCGGCAGCAACTGGGTGCTCGAATACATCGACCCGACCAAGAGCCACACCGCCGACTCCAACCAGCTCTATCGCCTGACCCTGGAGAAGGACGTCGCTTCGCCGCCGCCGACCACCGGGGTTCCCGAGCCGGCCACGTGGGCGCTGCTGGTCGGCGGCTTCGGCCTCGCCGGCGCCGGCCTTCGCCGCCGCCGCGCTGTGGCCTAGCGCACCTGGTACGGGTGGAAGATGTAGTCTTTCACCTTCACCGCCGTGTGGCAGGCGTGGCCGCAGTCCGACAGCGCCGTGGCGTCGGGCGAGAAGCTGGCCGTCTTGGCGTCATAGTTGAACACCGCGTAGCCCCAGCCGGCGCTCTTCGGGAACCGCTTGGAATCCTTTTCGATCAGGAACGCCTGCGAATAGGTGTCCGGCACGTCCACCACGAACGGCGCCTCGGTGCTCTTCTTCGGCTTCCACTGCAGCTTGGCGATCTTCGAGCCCTCCGGGAACGGCTTGCCGTTGCCCGGGATGCCCGCCTTGTAGGCCGCGATCATCACCGGATTGGCGACGATCACCTTCAGCACGTCTTCCTGGCGGGCCGATGACACCACCGACCAGTCCTCGTAGCCCCGGAAGTCGGCGAACGCGATGCCGCTGGGCGACTTCAGCGCGTACTTGTCCTGCTTGGCCTGCGCGTAGAGCGCCGTCCCGCCCAACGCCACCAACATCGCCGCGCCCGCCGCGATCGCGAGCTTGCCGTTACGCGTCATGACTGACCTCCCGTCGTTGCCATCGGCGAGCCGCCCCGGCCGGACCCTCGCCTGAGCCACCATCCGCCAGCCACGCGACAGGTTCAATCTGGACTAAAGTGTCGGACCTTCCTGCAACCTTGCGTGCGGAGAAAGGCGGCAGACGAGCTATCGCTCGGCGGCCTACGCGACCACCCCGCGCCTGGGCTATAGTGTCCGTGGGAGGCCGCGTCGCGCGACGACGGTCTGGGGGCGCAGCGATGAGCAGGGCGGGCCGGTACGCCGACGCCAGGGCGGAGCCGCCGCGCGGCATGTTCCGCGACTCCCTGGCCGGCTGGACCAACGACGACGTCCTGCAGACGCAGGCGGCGCGCGAGGCCCTCGGCGCCAAGCACCCCGCCGCGCTGCGCGTGCTGGACTGGCCCGAGCTGCGCGCCCAGTTCGCCCGCTACGATCCGCCGGCCACGCGCGACGGCCGGCGCGACCGGCGCTTCGGCCTGCTGTCCGTGGGGCTGGCGACCCTGGGCCTGGTGCTGGCGATGGCCTCGCCCCTGGCGGTCGGCGGCGAGCGGGTGATCGAGATGCTGGCCGCCGCCCTGGTGATCGCGGGCCTGGCGATGATGGGCGTCCACCGGCTCGGCCGGCGCTCCAAGACGCTCTCCCTGGCCCACCGGTTCGGCGCCGAGCGGGTGAGAGCGCTCTACTTCCAGGCGGTGGTCAACAACCTCGACCTCGCCGCCCGCGCCATGGCCGACGACGCGGCGCTGGCGGCCTGGCAGGCGGCGCGGGCGCGGATGCTCCTCGACCTGCCGGCGCCCGAGGACCTGCCCGGCCAGATCCCGAAGCTCGCCGGCCCCGTCGACGACGACGCCGAGACCTGGGTCACGCCGGCCTGGTCGACGTCGCCCGACCCGCCGGAGCCGTCGCCGGCGCTGAACCTGCTGCTCTCGCTGCTGCGCGGACAGCGCCTGAGCGGCCAGCTCGACTACGTGGAGCGCAAGCTCAACGACTCCCTGGGCGCGCCGGGCCAGCGGGCGGGCCTGGTGCGGGGGCTGAACCGGCTGCTGCTCGGCGCCGCGGTGATGACCGGCGCCATGGCCGCGGTGCTGGTCTTCGCCATGGGCCGCACCCTGGCCGGCCCCGACGTCCGGCTCGCCCTGGAAGTGATGGTGGGCGCCATCGTCGCCGCCGCCGCCGTGGGCGTGGTCAATGACGATCGGCTGCTGGCCGGCGACGCCAACCGCTACGCCGCCTATTTCGCCGCGCTGGCCAAGGCCCGGGCCCGGTTCGACACCGGCGGCCCGGCCGAGAAGCTGGCCGCCCTGCGCGAGGTGGAAATCGTCTGCTACCGCGACCTGCGCGAATTCGTGGGCAGCCACTGGCGGTCCCGCTAGCCCGCCGCCCTACCAGCCCCGCCGCTCATACAGCGCCTCGGTCGCCTCGGCCTCCGCCTGCTCCTCCGGCGTCACGTCGCTGAACCGCTTGACGATCACCTGCAACGGCTGCCTGCGCGGGTCCTCCTCAGCCTCCCGCTCGGCGATCGCCGCCTCCACGATCACTCGCTCACAATACTTCTTGGGCGCCATCCGCGCCGTCGCCCAGCGGATCACATCGAACACTACCTCCCCCATTGCGGCAGCAATGGCGGGAGGGGGACCGCCCGCCGAAGAGCGGGTGGTGGAGGGGGCAAGCCACCGCGCGGCCCCAGATCCTCCCCTCAAGGGGAGGCGGCTCGCGCCAGCGCCGAGATGGCGAAGATCCTGCGGGCCTGACCGCGCCGGGCTCTCCTCACACGCGAACCTACGACTTTAGGCCTAGGACTTTGGCCCGATATCCGCCGTCCGGTCACCCGTGATAGCTGTCACCTCGACGACCGTTGGGCGTGCGCGGGGCGGGGGCGAAAAGATGCGTATTCTTCTGATGAGCCTTGCGGCCGCGGCCGCCCTGGCGGCCGGTTCCACCGCCCAGGCGGCGGCCTATCTGGCCACCTATACCGGCGTCGTGAGCGACAGCTATGCGTTCCAGGCGGACAGCAACGGCGACAACCAGGTCAACACCAACGCGTTCGGCGCGGTGAACGGCAGCTTCGACGGCGCGACCTTCACGTTGAAGTTCCGCTACGACACGGCCGTCGGCTCCGAAGCGAGATCCAACGAGACGGACAACCTCTCGGGATCGGCGCCGAGCTCGCCGATCTCCTGGGCCGTCATCTCGATCAATGGCCACTCCGCCTCGATCGGGCCGATCGCGGACAGCCTCGTCGCCGCCTTCAACGGCGTGATCATCGGCATGCCCGACGACCGCGGCTTCGTCCACCAGGCGGAGAGCGGCGACGCCGGCGGCCTGGACTACGGCGTCGCCGACATCTTCCTCTTCAACACCACGGTCGACGCCGAGCTCAACCAGACCTTTTCCGGCCCGCCGTCCGGCGGGGACGCGCAGCACTCGCACGGGGTTTTCGGCCTGCAGCGCTACAACGCCGCGACCGACACGTTCCGCGTCACCGGCGCGAACCTGACCCCGACCTACCTCACCATCCAGGCCATCCCCGAACCGGCAACCTGGGCCCTGATGCTGATCGGCTTCGGCGGCCTGGGCGCGGCCCTGCGGCTGCGCCGCCGGACCAGCCGTCGCGCCGCCGCCTAGGGCCGTCGTCCGGGACCGGGCCCCGCTCCGACCTGCCAGCGCTCGTCCTTGAAGCGGCCGCACGGCGGAGCAGAATCGTTGTGGGCAATGGCGCTTTCGACTCGCCAGCCAGCAAATGTTCTGCATTTGTTCACGAATGCTCGCGCCGATCAGAACCATGTACCTCTACCCGCGCTACGACCTCGAGGGCCGGGTCCTGTTCTTCATGACGGGCACACCGGACCGCAAGAGCCCGCCGGACTTCCTGGCGCCCGAGCAGGTGCCAGAGCCGGAGAAGGGCGGGGGCTGGTTCGAATGTCGCCGCGCCAGGATCGGGCCGTGGATGAGCTGGATCGTGCTGCGGCGGGTGGAGGAACCCAGGTTCGGCCCTAAACCTCCTCCATCTCCCGGGGCCGCTCGGTGATCACAAAACCCCCCTCGGTCTCCGGCTCGTCCAGCATCGCCTTGCCGGGCCCGTCCAACCGCAGCCATTCCATCCCCTCGTCGAAGGTCAGCACGCGGGCCTGGCGGCTGTGCAGCGGCTTGCCGGTGTCGGGCCGCGGCGCCGAAAACGCCGCCCCCGGAGCCCCGGTCACGATCGTGAAGCTCTCCAGCGCCCCCTCGTGGTCCGCCGGCCGCGCGGTGTCCCACAGCCCGGCGAAATAGCGCACCCGGTCGGCCTCATCGCGCGGCGTCCACGAGATCTCCCACCGCCGCTTCACCTCGCCCTTCTTCCACCCCGGCGGCGTGTCATATTCGATCATGCTGGTCAGCGGGATCAGCGCGCGCCGGCGCCGATAGGGCTCGCGGAACGCCGCGGTGGTGTCGATAGTCTCCAGCCGCGCATTGGTGCACATGGCCTTCCAGGCCGAGACCGGCCCCTTGTGAAAGTACGGCACCAGCCACCACCGCCGCTCCACCGCCTCCAGCCCGGCCGCCGGATCCATCGGATCCACCGCCCGCAGCATCGGCGCCCGATCGGTCGGCCGGAACGCCTGGTTGAGCGGCCGGTTGGCTCGAGCCTCCCCGAACCGCACCGGAATCCTGATCTCGCTCCACCGCCCCGGCTCGAACGGCAAACGCAGCTGGTATTCGTTGCACATGCGCGGAGTGAAGCGCGGGCGGGCCGGCGGGTGAACCAACCCAAGGATGAGCCACCCCCAACCCCCTGCCCCAGCGCGCAGCGCGATCAGGGGGAGGTGGCTCGGCACCCCAACGCCGAGACGGAGGGGGTTTCAGGCAGGGCTGCCGAGTGTCCGGCTCGCATCGAGCCAACCGGAGGCAGCGGGGAGCTTGGCCAGAACGCGTGAACAGACACTATCAGCCAGACGAAGCCGCCAGCGCAGAGCACCATCGATCCTAAGCGGCCCGCCGTGGCGAAGCGATTTAGTCTGATTGAGCGAACTACCTTCGCGCGGGACTCCGCTCCACCTTTCTCGGCCAGCGGCACTAGGTCTTGGACGCGCGCGGCTATGCGTTTCATCTCTTCGAAATTTTCGACCAGCAGCTGCGGAGATGAAATTTCGTGCGCGCGCGCATGGAGCGCGGCGAGCTCCTTTGCGGGGCCTTCTGGATCCTCCCACCACGCCGTGCCGCGCTTCCATTCAATGTCCGCGAATAGCGCGAGCTCCGCGCCAAGCAAGCCGATTCCTGCGCCAACCCCGAAGAGAACTAGGCTAGATGCGAACGTCTTCAATACAGCGGACGCGTCGCTCGACTGCATGGCGCCGCCGACAATTGCCACTATGAGCGCGGCGTTCGAGATTACGGCCGTCCAGTTCAGTCGATCGCGCACCACTCGGTGATGCTGATCCCACTCGCTGTCGTCCGTCGCCATCTAGCTCCCCACTTCCTGGATGAGCGCACCCTAAGCCAGAATCTACCGCCCACGTGCGAGGGTCGGCACACAGAGTATGAGAGCCACGATCAGAAGCAGCCACGCCACACCCGCCCTTAAGCCCATGCCAAGCCCAAAGCTCCGCCGCCCGGCCGGGTCAAGGACCGCAGGCCGCGCCAGCGGCGAGCGCCCTAGCGCTCGTCCTTGAGGCGACCGGGCGGTGGAGCAGAATGTTCCGAGGGCGAGTGCGCAGGTGCCACTCTAACAGTCGCCGCGCTCGTCGCCGACGGAAGCTCGCGGGAGGCCATCGCGGCACGCTCTTCTTCAGGAATCCACCAACCGCGTCCCGGCATTCCACTCTGTGTGACGACGTAGAGAACCAACAATCCAAGCATCGTGAAAGTAAATGATGGCAATAGTCGGAGCCACAACCGCCCTGCGGTCAAGTCGCGACCATCTTCATCAGACAGCACTGTATTGGCAAGCCGATAGGACCAGGACAGGCAAAAACCTGCAATCGCCACCATCGCAAGAACCACCAATCCCGGCATCACCCCGTCTGGCATCCACGTCACTCCGGTACTAGTTGCAAGCTTCAGTGTGGACCGGACCTCGCGACTAATCCAGAGTTGCAGAGAGCGTCGGAGGAATCGTTGCCAGCTGGATGGGAGCCCGAACGGCCGATTGTCGACAAAGGGCAGGATCGCCTCGAGCGCGGCGGTTTCGTTCTGCGTCTCGTCGACGCCCTAGTGAGCCGAACTGCCCGCCGATCAACGGGCGTGGTCGTGGGAATCGTCGGTCCGTGGGGAAGCGGAAAGTCTTCAGTTCTCAATTTGCTGGAAGACCAGCTCCGCGCCTCATACCCCAGGGGCGTGGTTGTTCGATTTGACCCCTGGCTAGTTGGCGGCCGCGACGACCTGATCACCCAATTCATGAAGGAGCTACTCGCCGCCATTCGTTCGCGCCGAGGAAGCGATCCTGGCTGGCGGAAGCTCGCCACGGCGATGCTGGCATATTCGGATGCGCTCGAACCGATAGGCAAAATGGTGAGCCCAACACTCGGTGATCTTGCGGCCGCTACCACCAAGGCGATCCGGGCTCGCGTTGAAGGCGAAGAGAGTATTAGAGCAACAAGGCTCAGAGTTGATAAGGCGCTCCAGACCGTCCGGGCACCCATCGTCGTGCTGATCGATGAACTGGATCGAATTGAGGACCACGAGGTTAGAACGGTCGCTCAATTGGTCCGCGCTGTGGCTGATTTCCCCGGCGTTTCATATGTGCTCGCCTACGATCATGACCGAGTAGTTCAAGCTTTGGGTGTGGCGCCTGGTGTGGGCCGAAGGGAGCGCAACGAAAGGGGGCGCGCGTATCTGGAAAAGATCGTGCAATTGGCGGTTCCATTGCCAATTACGTTCGCCGATGAAATGCGGACCCTCTTAGAAGGTGAACTTGAGCCGCTGATCGCCGAGGGCATGATCACACTGAGTGAGGTTGATCGCCCGAGATTCCGCGATATCTGCGAGCTATTATCGGGGGCGATACTCGCCACACCGCGGGACGTTAAGCGGTGTGTGGGTGCGTTTCGAATAATCCGGGCGATGACCACGGGAGAAGTCGATTGGATCGACGTGCTCGGATATTCTGCGCTCAAGACCAAAGCGCCTAGCCTGGCGAAGATGCTACAGGACGATTTTGATCGCTTCGTAGACAATCCTGCAAGTGAAGTAGAGCTCGTGCTGCGTGCCACGGCAGCGTCGGGCCGCGCGGTTTCTTATCCACCGTCCGAAGATACCGACGCCATCAAGAGACTAGTCGAATATATATTCCCTGCAATCTCCTCCGACGGTTACGATCGAAAATCTCATCCAGATCCCATTTCAAATCGCCGCGCCTTATTGGCTGTTTTGAGACTCGGACTTCGAACGGGAGAAATTGAACGAGAAAAAATAGATATACTATTCACCTTACCTACCGATCAGGTTTCGCGGCGGCTTGCACACTTCTTAGCTGAGGGGGGAATTGCAGACATATCTAACCGGATCGATGATATATACGCCGATCATCGCGATCCTGCAGACTTCTGGATTGGTGTAACCGATTTCCTAAAGCCAGAACCCACCGAAAGCGATGTAGATTTTCTTTCTAAGCGCGATTTCGCCAATTCTATGTCGATGACACTCCTAAGATCATCGTATCAACACAAGGAATTCAAAGAAATAAATAGAAATACTATGAATATCTTATCAAAGATACCTGATCTATCCGTATTTCCTATTACTCTTTGGCGTCACTTCTTTGCGTACGGTATATTCAATCAACGTAGAGATGGTCCGGAAGGAGCATTCATCAGCGAGTCGGAGGTTTATCAGTGGGCTGCATTGGCGGCGGACGAGTGGAAGGAAATTCACCTGAAGCATCATCTCGTAACAAATATGGTTCACATCGCTCCGATTGTTGCGATGATGAATATGAGTCGCTGGGATGCTGAGTGTCGAGATTCATTGGCAGGTCAGATGTCGTCAAATCTGGCGTTTGACCGTTTCATGCTCATGGCCTTTGGCGGAAACTCATTCACTGACAATGATTGGCTCGATGGAGCCGCCGGTGCGGGTTTTGTTCGCCAAAGAGCACAGGACCGCCTCCTATCATTGGAAGGGGGGCCGGATCGGCCGATCCTTCGATCGGCACTTAACAACTTTGTTGGTGGTGTCTTCGGCTAGCCCACCTTACGCCTCGTAATTCAAAATCGGCCCGAGCCACCGCTCGGCCGTCTTCACGTCCCAACCCTTCCGCCGCGCATAGTCCTCCACCTGATCCTTCTCGATCCGCCCCACGCCGAAGTAGTGGCTCTCCGGGTGTGAGAAGTAGAGGCCGCTGACCGCCGCCGTCGGATACATCGCGAAGCTCTCGGTCAGGGCCAGGCCGGTGGCGGCCTCCGCGTCCAGGATCTTGAACAGCGTCGCCTTCTCCGTGTGGTCCGGCTGGGCGGGATAGCCCGGCGCCGGGCGGATGCCGCGGTACTGCTCGGCGATCATGGCGTCGATGTCCCACACCTCGTCGGGCGCATAGCCCCAGAGCTCGGTGCGCACGCGCCGGTGCAGGGCCTCGGCGAAGGCTTCGGCCAGGCGGTCGGCGAGCGCTGCGGCCATGATCGCCGAATAGTCGTCGCCCGCGTCCTTGAAGGCCTTGGCGATCTGCGCCTCGCCGTGGCCGGCGGTGACCGCGAAGCCGCCCACCCAGTCGGGCTTCGTGCCGACGGGGGCGACGAAGTCGGCCAGCGCCACATTGGCGCGGCCGCCGTCCTCCTGCTTGGTGTTTTTCGCCATCTGCTGGCGAAGCGTGTGCAGCCGGGCGAGCTCGGTGGTGCGGGTTTCGTCCGTGTAGAGAACGATGTCGTCACCGTCGCTGTTGGCCGGCCAGAAGCCGACCACGCCGCGGGCGGTGAACCACTGCTCGCCGATGATCCGCTGCAGCATCACCTGGGCGTCCTTGAAGAGGTCGCGGGCGGCCTCGCCCACCACGTCGTCCTCGAGGATCTGCGGATAGCGCCCGATCAGCTCCCAGCTGGCGAAGAACGGCGACCAGTCGATGTGGCGGGCGAGGTCGGCCAGGTCATAGGCCTCGAACGCGCGGGTCCCCGTGAAGCTCGGCTTCGGCGGATCGTAGGTGGTCCAGTCGGGCGTGAACGCGTTGTCCCGCGCCTCGTCCAGGGTGGACCGCGCGCGCTTGTCCTGGCCGCGGGCGAACGCCTCGCGCACCTTGACGTATTCGGCCTTGGTCTCGGCCTGCAGCCGGTCGCGCTCGGTGGGCGAGAGCAGGCCCGAGACCACGCCCACGGCGCGGCTGGCGTCGAGCACATAGGTGGTCTGGCCGCCCCTGTACTGCGGCTCGATCTTCACCGCGGTGTGGGTCTTGCTGGTGGTCGCGCCGCCGATCAGCAGCGGGATGGTGAAGCCGCGCCGCTCCATTTCGCCGGC
>Ga0207711_10000764_pt1 | contig 31611 bp, 34 predicted proteins | sample KBSS34metaG_FD_184401 | JGI IMG/M metagenome (GOLD analysis project Ga0207711, IMG submission 184401) | Switchgrass rhizosphere microbial communities from Kellogg Biological Station, Michigan, USA - KBS S3-4 metaG (SPAdes) (version 2) | ecosystem: Host-associated > Plants > Roots > Rhizosphere... | reverse complement strand
TCGAACGTAGCGGCGGGCGCTAACCCTTGACGTTCGAAAGTCGAAGCTGCCGAGCGCGCGTCAGAATGGCGTTCTCGATGTCGGTCTCGGTCTGCGCGGCGGTGGACGAGTCGACCCAGTTTCCGGCCGCGTCACGGGCCTGCTTGAACACCGAGACCTTCAGGCCGTCGGCGCGCAGGCGCGAATCCAGGATGTAGACGGTGCACTTGAAGCGCTCGTCGGGCTTTTCCGGATTGGTGTACCAGTCCGTGATCACCGTGCCGCCGTAAGGGTCGGCCGAGGCCAGCGGCATGAAGGCCAGGGTGTCGAGGGTGGCGCGCCACAGATAGCCGTTGACGCCCAGGCTGCCGGTCGCCGACGCGGGCGCCTGGGGCGCCTTGTTGCGACCCACCAGAGGAATGTGCGAACAGCCGGCCAGGCCCGCGATCGTCAGCGCTACAGCGCCGGCCGAAACGCGCCGCATCCAAACTCCACGCACAAACGGCATATCTGTCCGTCTCCTAGTGATAACGCGCGCGGATCCGAGCGCTGCGGCGCCCCCGCGCCGGGGCCCTCTATAACAACGCCCTTCCCGGCGCCAAACAGGAATCGCGTGGCCCGTCCGCCACAGCGGCCCAGGAAGTCGTGCGAGGGGGCGGCCTGCGGCGCCGGAGTCGGTTGACCTCTGTATTGGCAGGTCTCTAATCGACCTCGACCATTCGTAAAACGGTCGCACCGTGATGCGAATGGGGGGTGCAGGGGTTATATGTTTCTGATGTTGGGCCGTCGTATCAGCTTGGGGATCGCCGCGATCGCGCTGTTCTGCGCGACGGCCAGCGTCGCCCAGGCTGCTGACCGCTCCCGGGGACTGGACCTGACGGTCCGCAGCGACGTCTCCTCGATTCCCAACGCCGGCATGAAGTCGCTCAAGTGGGATGCGCGCAAGGGGCGCTGGGGCATCACCCTGAACATGGATCAGTCGGACGTGCGGCCCTCGACGCTGAACGACGTCCAGGCCGGCGCCTACTACCACATCACCCCCAGCCTGCGCGTCGGCGGCGCCGTCGCCCTGCGCGACGAACAGGTCAACCCGGGCCCGCGCAAGATCGGCTCGGAAGAAAGCCAGCCCCGCGTGCGGCTGGAATCTTCGTTCAAGTTCTAGGCGGCCAAGTTCTAGACCGCCAAACTCTAGAAGCCCTCCACCGCCGCCAATCCCGCCAGCCGCAGGTCCTTGAGACGTCCGGCGGTGCGGTCGTTCACTCCGCCCAGGGCGTAGACCGGAATTCCGGCCAGGCGGGCGATCTGCGCCAGCCTCAGCACGCCGATCGGCGTCCCCGCCGAGGGGCTGCGGCTCGGAAACACCGCCGAGACCACCACCGCATCGACCCCGCAGGCCCGCGCCCGGCGCGCCGCACGCGGCGAATGGGCGGCCGCCGTGACGATCCAGCCCGGCCGCCTCGCCTTCAGCGCCCGGGCCTGCGCCCCCGACCGCTCCGGCAGGTGCACGCCGTCCGCCCCCAGCCGCGCGGCGAGCGCCGCATCGGCGCCGATCAGCAGCTTGCCGCCCCGCGCGCGGACCAGGGCCAACAGCCGGCGCCCCACCACCTCGGCGTCCGGCGCGCCGAACGTGCGGTAGACCAGGGCGGCGCCGGCCGGCAGCCGGGCGGCCAAGGCCGTCAGGTTAGGGGTGCGCTGTGGGTCGGTGAAGGCCAAGAGCGTCGGCAGCTGGCTCCGCTCGTCCCTCTTCCTCTGGGACATTGGGCGCTTTAAGAGCCCGGCCGTACGCCGCAAGGTCCAGAACCCCGAAATGGCCGCCCCTCCCCTCGATTCCGCCGCAGATTCGGCCAAGGCCTACCATGAGGTGGTGGCCCGGATCGCCCGCGCTGCGCAAGCCTGCGGCCGCGACCCGGCCGCCGTCGCCCTGGTCGCGGTCTCCAAGCAGCAGCCCTGGGAGGCGATCCAGCCGGTGCTGGCCGCCGGCCAGCAGCGGTTCGGCGAGAACCGCGTGCAGGAGGCGATGAGCCGCTGGGAAGGCCGCGCCCAGGGCCTCACCCTGCACCTGATCGGCCCGCTGCAGAGCAACAAGGCGCGCGAGGCCGTCGCCTTTTTCGACGTCATCGAGACGCTGGACCGCGACAAGCTGGCCAGGGCGCTCGCCGAGGCGGTGCAGAAGCAGGGACGCCGGCCGCGGCTCTACGTCCAGGTCAACACCGGCGAGGAGCCGCAGAAGGCCGGCGTCACGCCGCGCGAGGCTGACGGCTTCATCGCCGCCTGCCGCCGCGACTACGGCCTCGAGCCCGAGGGCCTGATGTGCATCCCGCCGGTGGGCGAGCCGGCCGGCCCGCACTTCGCCCTGCTCGGCAAGATCGCCGCGCGCAACGGCCTCGTTCGACTGTCGATGGGGATGAGCGGCGACTTCGAGACCGCCATCGCCTTTGGCGCGACCAGCGTGCGCGTCGGCTCGGCGGTGTTCGGCGCCAGGAGCTAGTGTCCCGTATCTGACGTTCGCAATCGCTTGGGGCCGCGTCGGACGAACGTCAGATGCGACCCGCGAGCGAGCGTCGAATTCACCTCGCTAGCTGCCGCCGACCAGCCGCGCCACGCGCAGCGGCGTATCGTCAGGCACGAACCGCACCCAGCCGCCCGGCGGGAGGTCCTGCAGCACCTGCAGGCTGACGTGAACCCCGAGCCGCTCGAGCACGCGCTGCTGCGCTGCTGCGTCGTGCAGACGACGGCCGCGCCCTGATCGCGCGCCTTGTTGGCGTGTGTTTAGTTCAACCATCACCGGACCTCCCCTGGGGGAGCGGCAGGGCGCAAAAGCCCGCGCGCCGATGGACCAGCCACCGGCGAAACCTAGACTTCCTCCCTGTCCGCCCGCCGCCGTAGACTCAAACTTTCGCGGTGTAGCGTCGCGACGATCCGGCTTCGTAAGGCGTCCGGATCCGCCACCTCCATCATTTGCCTAGACTGTGACATCCGTCAAACACGCACGCGGCGGTCCAATCACATTTTTTCAATTTTTACGTGTAGTCCGCGCCGACGGTCAGGCGCGGATCTCCACCGCGTCGCCGGGCTTGGCGGTCCGCAGCAGGGCGTCCAGATCTTCGCGCCGCACCGCGACACAGCCGTGCGTCGGGGCATAGTCAGGCTTGGCCAGGTGCAGGAAGATCGCCGATCCCATCCCGGGCGCCGGCGGATCGTCGTTGTGGCCCAGCACCACCACCAGGTCATAGAGATGATCGTCGCGCCACATCCGCTCGGCGCTCGTCGGATAGGGCAGCTTCACGGGCCGGTTGTAGGCCGCATCCTGCGGCGCGTCGCACCAGCCGTCGTCCTCGGCGATGGCCAGGACCGGCAGGGCGGTCGGCGGCGCAGGTCCTCGGTCGGGCCGATAGAGCACCCGGCGGATCGGCCAGACGCCGGCGGGCGAGGCCCCATCGCCTTCACGCTTGGCGCTGGCGGCGACGACTCCGGCCGGACCCAGGGCGCAACGCACCTTGAACGCGCCCAGATCCAGGAACCCATCGGCCGTCGCGACGTAGTTCACGCTCACTCCTGAAATGTTTTTGCGCCCAGTGGGCAATACGGTGCATGTTCAACAGTATGGCTCAACGCAAGACCCTCCTCATCGTCGACGATGACGCGGACCTGCGCGGCGCGGTCGCAGAACAACTCGAAACCGAAGGCTTCGCCACCCTGGAAGCGTCTACCGCCGGCGACGGCGTAGCCGCGGCCCTGGATCAGAAGCCGGATCTCATCCTGCTCGATGTCGATCTTCCGGACATGGACGGACGCGAGGCCTGCCGCCAGATGCGCCGCAACGGCGTCGCCGCGCCGATCATCATGCTGACCGCCGCGGCGAACGACGAAGACACCGTCCAGGGCCTCGAGGCTGGGGCGAACGACTACGTCACCAAGCCCTACAAGTTCGCCGTGCTGCTGGCCCGCATCCGCGCGCAGTTGCGCAGCCACGAACATTCCGAGGGCGCGGTGTTCCGGCTCGGCACCTACGAGTTCCGGCCCTCCTCCAAGGTGCTGGTTGATTCCCAGCAGCGGAAGATCCGGTTGACGGAGAAGGAGACCAACATCCTCAAGTACCTCTACCGCGCCGGCGAGAAACCGGTCAGCCGCGAGGAGCTTCTGGCCGAGGTCTGGGGCTACAACGCCGGCGTCACCACCCATACGCTGGAGACCCACGTCTACCGCCTGCGCCAGAAGATCGAGACCGACCCCGCCAACGCCCGGCTGCTGCTGACGGAAGCCGGCGGGTATCGGCTGGCGCCTTAGGGACAAACTCCGCGTCATCCCGGTTTCGCGCAGCGAAAACCGGGACCCATGCACACGGCGTTGAAGAAGAGGGTTGGGAGCGCGCAGCCCAACCTTGCCGCGCCGAGAGCATGGGTCCCGGGTCTACGACGCTGCGCGCCTTGCCCGGGATGACAGCTAGAGTTGAAGATCCGCACTGACCGGCGCGTGGTCGCTGGGCCGCTCCCATTCGCGGACGTCGTCGTGAATGCGGCTGGCGGCGCAGCCCAGGCGGAAGGCGGCGTCGCGCAGGCCCGGGGTCACCAGGATGTGATCGAGCCGCAGCCCACGGTTGGATTTGCGGAAATCGGCCGCGCGGTAGCTCCACCACGACGCCAGCTTCTCGGGCTCCGGCGCGGCCGAGCGCGGCAGGTCGATGAAGCCGAGCGAGCCCACCATCTTGCCGAAGGCCTCGATTTCAACCGGCGTGTGGCTGACCACCTTCGACATGTAGCGGTGGTTCCAGACGTCGTACTCGCTGGGCGCGACGTTGAGGTCGCCGACGATGGTGAGGGGGGCGCGCGGATCGCGCCGGGCCAGCTCCGTCGTCAGCTTCTCGAAGAAATCCAGCTTGTGGTCGAACTTCGGGTTCACCGCGCGGTCCGGCTCGTCGCCGCCGGCCGGCACATAGAAGTTGTGGATCTCGACGCCTTCGACCACCCCGCCGACGCAGCGGGCGTGGCCCTCGCGGCAGACCTCCAGCGGCGGGGCGTCCGTGATCGGCAGCCGCGAGGCGATGGCCACCCCGTGCCAGCCCTTCTGGCCGGAGATCTTCAGGTGCGGCAGGCCCATCTCGACGAAGGCTTCGCGCGGGAACTCGCCCTCGCGGCACTTGATCTCCTGCAGGCACAGCACGTCCGGCGCCTGTTCGGCGACGAAGCGGGCGACCTGCTCATGGCGCAGGCGGACGGAGTTGATGTTCCAGGTGCAGAGGCGAAGGCGCATGGGGCTGACATAGAGCGCGCGCCGGGATTTGCAAAAAAGAACGCCCGGGCACTGGAGAAGCCCGGGCGTCTAGGTCGTCTCTCATGCCGCCGCCGGGAGGGGATAGGTTCCGGCTCGGCTCGTCGTCGCAACCGCGCCGACGAGATGATGTATGATGGTCACAGAGGGCGAGAAAGTCAATGGGGAACCCGATTATCACTTGATCGTGCCATTTCCGTCACATCTTGCCGCGTCCCACGCCGGCCGGCCGCGGATCCTTCAGATAGAAGAGTTCGGGGTCGAGGCCGCTGGCCGGGGTCAGGCCGACCAGCTGCACGCGGGTGACCCGTCGCTGGGCGTCGGCGACCGTCCAGCCGACCAGGGCCAGCGGCGCATCGCGGAAGGTCAGGGAGATCTGGCCGGCGGTCTGCTTGCGCGCGTCGCGGGCCGTGATGGTGAAGCCATCGGCGGCGCGGCTGACGCCGGTCACCTGGACCCCGCGGTCGAAGCGGATGGTCTTGGCCAGGAACAGCGACAGCGGCGTCGCCATCAGCGGATATTTGTCGAAGGTTTTCAGCCGGCTGTCGGCGACCGAGACGGTGCCGCCGTCGGAAACGACCAGCAGGCCGGACGGCGGGTCATAGGCGAAGCGCGCCTTACCCGGCCGCTTCAGATAGACCGCGCCCTGGCTGGTCTGGCCGCGCGCGTCGGTCTGGATGAACCGCCCCTTCGCCTGGGTCAGCCCTTCCAGATAGGCCGTCGCGCGGGCGACCAGCGCCTGGTCGGCAGGGCTGAGGCCGCCCTGCGCCAGGGCGGGCCCGGCGGCCGCGCCGACGGCGAGGGCCAGGATCAGGCTGCGGCGGGTCGTCGACATCGAAGGCTCCATCTGGGCCCAGGTGATATCCCGCAGGCCGGGCGGCAATAGGGCCGGAAGCGGGCGCGCCTGCAACGCCGAAGCGTGGCGGACGCGCCGAAGCGCGGTTGACATGCAAGCATTTACTTGCATATTAGCACCGTGACCGACGACATGGACCTCGTCTTCAAGGCGCTGGCGGACATCAGCCGGCGGCGCCTGCTGGACTCTCTGCACGCGACGCCTGGGCAGACCCTGGGCGCGCTGACCGAGGGCCAGGAGATGACGCGCCAGGCCGTCAGCCAACACCTCGCCCTGCTGGAGGCCGCCAACCTGGTGACCACGGTGCGGCGGGGGCGCGAGAAGCTGCACTACCTCAACCCGGTGCCGATCCACGCCCTGCAGACCCGCTGGATCGCCAAGTTCGAGCGGCCCCGGCTCGACGCCCTGGCCGCGCTGAAGGCCAAACTCGAAGGAGACGACGATGGATAAGCCGCAGTTCGTCTACGTGACCTACATCCTGACCACGCCGGACAAGGTGTGGACCGCGCTCACCGACGCCGAGGTGACCGCGAAATACTGGCAGCGCTCGAACGTCTCGGACTGGAAGGTGGGCTCGCCCTGGAGCCACGGCTTCGCCGGCGAGGCGCCCGACGTGGTCGGCGAGGTGCTGGAGGCCGACCCGCCGCACCGGCTGGTGACCAGCTGGTCGCCGGCCAGCAAGGCGAACGATCCGACGCGGCGCTCGCGCGTCACCTACGAGATCGAGCAGCTGGGCGAGAAGGTCCGGCTGACCGTCACCCACACCGAGCTTACCGAAGAGGGGCTCGCCAGCATCTCCCACGGCTGGCCGGCGGTGCTGTCGAACCTCAAGACCCTGCTGGAGACCGGCCGCACCATCCCCGACCCCTTCGGCTCGGAGGCGAAGGCGCCGGCGCGCTGAGAGCCTTTCCGCGCCCGGTCGCGTTGATGGGCGACCGGGCTAGCCGCTCGAAGGAGGACAGCGATGTCCGCAACCCCTGAACCCAGACTCCACGACGTCCGCTTCCCCGGCGAGAGCGCGCCGTACCGCGCCGCGCGCGACCAGCTGCTGCAGGCCGAGATCGCGCTGCGGCGGCAGATCGAGGCGGTGGCGGCCCAGCGCCGCGCGCTGCCGCCGGGCGGCCTGGTCCCGCAGGACTATGTGTTCCACGGCGAGGGCGGCCCGGTGAAGCTGTCGGCGCTGTTCGGCGACAAGACTGTCCTGCTGCTCTACGGCTTCATGCTGGGCCCGGAGATGGAGCGGGCCTGCCCAGCCTGCACCTCGATCATCGACGCTCTGGACGGCGAGATGAAGCACATCCGCCAGCGGGCGGCGATGGCGATCGTGGCCCGCTCGCCGCTGCCCCGGCTCGCCGCCCACGCCCGCGACCGCGGCTGGCGCGACACCCGGCTGCTGTCCTCCGCCGGCAACAGTTTTCACCGCGACTATCACGCCGAGGACGCGCAGGGCCGCCAACGGCCGACCATGAACGTCTTCCGCCGCCAGGACGGCGAGATCCGCCACGCCTGGGCCACCGAGCTGGATTTCCTGGCCCCCGATCCCGGCCAGGACCCGCGCCATGTGGATCTGATCTGGCCGCTGTGGGGCGTGCTCGACATGTCGCCGGAGGGCCGCGGCGAGGCCTTCCGGCCCCAGCTCAGCTACGACTGAGAGGATGCGCCTCGTGGCGCACTCCTTTTGCCAACGCCGCCCCATTACTCCCAGCATTGACCCCGCGCCCAGCCTTCCGTAATTTCAGGAATTCCTGAAACTTCGAGAAGCGATGAACCTCCCTCCCCTCACCCAGGCTTTCGTCCTGCACTTCGGCGAGATGGGCAGCCGCTGGGGCATCAGCCGCACGGTCGGGCAGATCTATGCGCTGCTGTTCCTCGCCGAGGCGCCGCTGAACGCCGACGAGATCACCGAGAAGCTGGGCTTTTCGCGCTCCAACGTCAGCATGGGCCTGAAGGAGCTGTCGTCCTGGCGGCTGGTGAAGCTGCAGCACCGGCCTGGCGACCGGCGGGACTATTTCTCCACCCCGGAGGACATCTGGGAGATCGTCCGCATCCTCGCCGAGGAGCGCCGCAAGCGGGAGATCGACCCGACCCTGTCGATGCTGCGCCAAGCCCTGGTGGAGACCCCGGCGACGCCGGTCGAGGCCCACGCCCAGGCGCGCATGGCCGAGATGCATGACCTGATCGAGCTGGTCACGCGTTGGTCGCAGGACATCCAGAAGTTGGAGACCGACACATTGGTCCAACTCCTGGAGGTGGGCTCCAAGGTGCAGAAGGTGTTCCAGATGAAGGACCAGCTGAAGGTCGTCGTCGGCGGCAAGGCCAGACAGGGCAAGACCGGGCGGGCGAAGGCGCCTCCCAGAGATGCTTGATCACCTGAGCGCGCTGACGCTGGCGCGCATGCAGTTCGCCTTCACCGTCTCCTTCCACTTCATCTTCCCGGCCTTCTCGATCGGCCTGGCCAGCTATCTGGCGGTGCTCGAGGGGCTGTGGCTGGCGACCCGAAAGCCGGTCTTCCTCAACCTCTTCAAATACTGGCTGAAGATCTTCGCCCTCGCCTTCGCCATGGGCGTGGTCAGCGGCATCACCCTCTCCTACCAGTTCGGAACCAACTGGTCGGTGTTCTCCGACAAGGCCGGGCCGGTGATCGGGCCCTTGATGGCCTATGAGGTGCTGACCGCCTTCTTCCTCGAGGCCGGCTTCCTCGGCGTCATGCTGTTTGGCATGACGCGGGTCGGGCCGAAGCTGCATTTCGTCGCCACCGTGGCGGTGGCGGTTGGCACCTTCATCTCCGCCTTCTGGATCCTGTCGGCCAACAGCTGGATGCAGACCCCGCAGGGGTTCGCCGTCAACGCCGCCGGCCAGTTCGTCCCGGCCGACTGGCTGGCGATCATCTTCAACCCATCCTTCCCCTACCGCCTGACCCACACCGTGCTGGCGGCCTATCTGACCACCGCCCTGGCGGTCGGCGCGGTCGGCGCCTTCCATCTGCTGAAGGACAAGACCAATCCCGGCGCGCGGGTGATGTTCAACATGGCCATGGGCATGGTCGCCGCGACCGCGCCGATCCAGATCCTCGCCGGCGACCAGCACGGGCTGAACACGCTCGAGCACCAGCCGGCCAAGGTGATGGCCATGGAGGGCCACTACCACAGCCACCCTGACGGCGCCCCGCTGGTCCTGTTCGGCCTGCCCGACCAGCAGGCCGGCAAGGTGCGCGCCGCCGTCGAGATCCCCAAGGCCTCGTCGCTGATCCTCAAGCACGACCTGAACGCCCCGCTGAAGGGGCTGGACAGCGTGCCGCGCGCCGACTGGCCCTATGTGCCGATCGTCTTCTGGTCGTTCCGCACCATGGTGGGCCTGGGCCTGCTGATGCTGCTGCTGGGCCTGGTCAGCCTGGCGGCCAGGCTGCGCGGCGGGCTCTACGCGTGGCGGCCGTTGCACCGTTTCGCCGTGGCCATGGGCCCGGCCGGCTTCGTCGCCGTGCTGGCCGGCTGGGTCACCACCGAGGTCGGCCGCCAGCCCTACACCGTCTATGGCCTGCTGCGCACGGCCCACTCGGCCGCGCCACTCGACGCGCCGGCGGTGGCCGCCTCGCTGCTGGCCTTCGTGGTGGTCTATTTCACCGTTTTCACCGCCGGCGCCGGCTACATCCTGGTGCTGATGCGCAAGGCCCCCGCCACCCTCGAACCTGAGCTGGAGAGCGCCGCCGACCAGCCGATCCGCACGGCGGGCCTGATGCCCGGGCCGGCGATCGATCCGCACCCGCCCGGCCCCAAATCGCCCGTCGCGGGAGACCCGTCATGAGTCCCGCCTTCGACCTCTCCGCCGCCGACCTGGCGACCATCTGGGCCGGGCTGATCGCTTTCGCTGTCTTCGCCTATGTGGTGATGGACGGCTTCGACCTCGGCATCGGCATCCTGTTCCCGACGCTGAAGCCGGGCCCTGAGCGGGACGGGGCGATGAATTCGGTCGCCCCGGTCTGGGACGGCAACGAGACCTGGCTGGTGCTGGGCGGCGGCGGCCTGATGGCCGCCTTCCCGCTGGCCTACGCCATCGTCCTGCCCGCACTCTATGCCCCGATCATCGCGATGCTGCTGGGGCTGATCTTCCGCGGGGTGGCCTTCGAATTCCGCTGGCGCGACCCGCGCCACCGGGCCTTCTGGGACCTCGCCTTCACCGCCGGCTCGGTGGTCGGGACCCTGGCCCAGGGGATCACCCTGGGGGCGCTGTTACAGGGCGTGAAGGTGGCGGGCCGCGGCTACGGCGGCGGCTGGTGGGACTGGCTGACGCCGTTCAGCCTGCTGACCGGGGCGAGCCTGCTGGTCGGCTACGCCCTGCTCGGCGCGACCTGGCTGGTGATGAAGACCGAGGGCGAGACCCAGGCGCACGCGCGCCGCATGGCCGGCCGGCTGGGCGCGGGCGTGGTGGCCTGCATCGCCCTGGTCAGCGCGGCGACGCCCTTCCTCGGCCATCGCTACGTCGAGCACTGGTTCGCCATGCCCAATGTGCTGTTCACCGCCCAGATCCCGCTGCTGGTCGCGGTGGGGACGGGGCTGTTCTTCTACAGCCTGCGCAAGCGCCACGAGCGGGCGCCCTTCCTGCTGGCGCTGGGCCTCTTCGCCCTCAGCTTCGCGGGCCTCGGCGTCAGCGTCTTCCCCGACATCGTGCCCGGCGCGGTGACCATCTGGCAGGCCGCCTCGCCGGCCGCCAGCCAGGGCTTCATGCTGGTCGGCGCGGCGATCATGATCCCGATCATCCTAACCTACACCGGCTACGCCTACTGGGTGTTCCGCGGCAAGGTCGGGACCGACGGCTACCACTGATGCTGGGCCGTCGGCTGCTATGGTTCGTCGGGCTGTGGGCCGCGGGCGTGGCGATCGTCGGGGCGGTCAGCCTGCTGATCCGGATGTGGCTGAAATGAAGTAGGTCCTCCCCCACAGGGGGAGGTGGCCGCAGGCCGGAGGGGGGCTTCCACTCAGACCTGGATGAAGGCCGGCCCCACCTTCTGAGCGGAAGCCCACCACCCGCTTTCGCGGGAGCTCCCCCAGGGGGGGAGCATCTGGCTAAGGCGCCGCGCTGACCAGGATCTCGCGCTTGCCGGCGTGGTTGGCCGGGCTGACCACCCCTTCCTGCTCCATCCGCTCGATCAGCGAGGCGGCGCGGTTGTAGCCGATCTGCAGCCGGCGCTGGATGTAGCTGGTCGAGGCCTTGCCGTCGCGGGTGACCACGGCGACCGCGCGGTCGTAGAGGTCGTTGCCCTCGCCGTCGCCGCCGAGGCCCAGGTCGCCGGTCTCGCCCTCCTCGTCGCCGCCGGCGGTGACCTCCTCCAGGTACTGCGGCTGGCCCTGGTCGCGCAGGAAGCGGGCCACCGCCTCGACCTCGCCGTCGGAGACGAACGGGCCGTGCAGGCGGGTCACCCGGCCGCCGCCGGCCATGTAGAGCATGTCGCCCTGGCCCAGCAGCTGCTCGGCGCCCTGTTCGCCCAGGATGGTGCGGCTGTCGATCTTGGAGGTGACCTGGAAGGAGATCCGGGTCGGGAAGTTGGCCTTGATGGTGCCGGTGATGACGTCGACCGAAGGCCGCTGGGTGGCCATGATCACGTGGATGCCGGCGGCCCGCGCCATCTGCGCCAGGCGCTGCACCGCGCCTTCGATATCCTTGCCGGCGACCATCATCAGGTCGGCGACCTCGTCGATGATGACCACCAGATAGGGCATGGTCTCCGGCTCGATCTTCTCGCTTTCGTAGATCGGCCGGCCGCCGTCATCGAACCCCGTTTGAACGGTTCGCTCAAAGTGCTCGCCCTTGTCGGCCGCCTCCTTGGCGCGTTCGTTGTAGGAGGCGACGTTGCGTACGCCGATCTTGGACATCCGCCGATAGCGGTCCTCCATCTCGCGCACCGCCCACTTCAGGGCGACGATCGCCTTCTTGGGATCGGTGACCACCGGCGCCAAGAGGTGGGGGATGCCGTCGTAGACCGACAGCTCCAGCATCTTCGGGTCGATCATGATCATCCGGCACTGCTCGGGCGCCAGGCGATAGAGGATCGACAGGATCATGGCGTTGACGCCGACCGACTTGCCCGAACCGGTGGTGCCTGCGATCAGCAGGTGGGGCATCTTGGAAAGGTCGGCGATATAGCTCTCGCCGCCGATCGTCTCGCCCAGCGCCATCGGCAGCACCTGGCCGCCGCGCTCGTATTCCGGCGAGGCCAAAAGGTCGCGCAGATAGACCGTCTCGCGGGACTGGTTGGGCAGTTCGATGCCGATGGCGTTGCGCCCCTGCACCACCGAGACGCGGCAGGCGGCGACGCTCATCGAGCGGGCGATGTCGTCGGACAGCGCCACCACCCGCGCCGACTTCACGCCCGCGGCCGGCACCAGCTCATAGAGGGTGACCACCGGGCCCGGCCGGATCTGGTCGACCTGGCCGCGCACGCCGAACTCCGCCAGCACATTCTCCAGCAGCTGGGCGTTCTGGCGCAGCGAGCCCTCGTCGAAGGCGGCCGACCGCGGCTTGGGCTTGGCCAGCATGCCGAGCTCGGGCAGCACGAAGCCCGAGGCGGGCTTGGCGAACTCGAACGTCGCCTGGGCCTCGCGCTGCTCGCGCGGGCTCTCCTTCGGCGGCGCCTTGGGCGGCTTGACCTTGAGTTGCGGCCCCTGGTCGGCGCGCTCGGCGCGCGGCGGGATCGCGGAGGGAGGCGCGGCCGGGTCGAGCGCGGCTTCGGCCACGGTCTCGGCCTGCTTGCGCTTGGCGACGCGGGCGGCGCGCGCGGAGTGCTCGGGCGGCGGGGCGATTTCCGGCTTGGGCTGCAGGCGCAGCATGATCCAGTCGGCGGCGCCGCGCAGCTCGGCGCGCGACAGGCCAAGGCCATAGCCGACGCCCAGCACCGCGAACGGGCTGAGGAACACCGCGGCGAACACCCTGGCGAACGGCAGGTGGGCGAAGGCGAACACCCCGGCCAGCGCCTGCAGCAGCCCATCGCCCCAGAAGCCGCCCAGGCCGCGGGCCAGCGGCCAGGCCGCCGGCGGGCTCGGCGCGGCCAGCAGGCCGGCGAGCGCAATCACCCCGCCAAGGCCCGCGGCGGCGCGCAGGCGCAGGTGCGGGCGGCTGGCGTCCGGATCGCTGGCGGCGGCCCGCGACAGGCCCAGCACCACCAGGACCAGGGCGGCGACGCCCCCGGCCAGGCCCATCGACTGCACGCCGAGATCCGCCAGCACCGCGCCCGGACCGCCCAGGGCGTTCTGCACCTCCGCGCCGCTGGCGGCGTTCAGGCTGGGGTCGGCGGCGTTGTAGGTGGCGAAGGCGACGGCCAGGGCCACGCCGAACGCCGCCGTCACGCCGCCGCGCAGCCGCGCGGCGCTGGGGTGCGCCCAGGCGAGCCCAGCGATATGCCAGACCAGGTCCAGGCCTGTCTTCCGCGCGACGCGGGCCATGCGAAGCCGCTCCATCTTCCCGACCAAACCCCTGTTTGCGCCGAGGTGGTTAAGAGCCGTTTACTTTGACCACGGTTTGACCGCGGCCAGACGCCGCTTTCGCCATGCCGCTTTCGCTGGCCGGCCTCGCACATTAGGGTCGCGCGCCATGCAATGGACTATGCCGCACCGCGTCTTGCAGATCGTCGCCGCCCTGATCGGGCTGGCGGCCCTGACCTCGTTCGTCCTGGGGATCGTCAGCGCCCCGCAGCACAGCGCCCGGCTGCCCGGCGAAAAGCTCGGCGGCGCCCCCGGCTCCGCCGCGGTGATCGACGCGCCCGACGCCACGCCGCTGAGCAACGAGCGGATCGGCGGCGAGGCCCCGCCCAGCGAAGAGGAGACCGCCAAGGTCGAGACGAAAAAGGCCGAGGCCGAGACCGACGACGGCGAGGAGGACGCGGCCCCGGCGGCCAACACCACCGCCCCGCCGCTGGTCCGATCGATCCCGCCGGCGGCCGGCAACACCAGCGACCAGACCCTCGGCGGCCCGCCCGCCGCCGACGAGCCGCCCCATTGAGGCGGCTCTTGCAACGCCCGCCTCCGTTGTAGAAGCTGCGCCGTTCTCGCAACGCGCGGGGTCATCGTTGCGCGTAGCGCCTCGTTCGGGCAGGGTCGGCTGGTTGCAACGGCAAGCGGAGGTGGCGTGGAGGGATCGCAACATCTGGCAGTCGAGCGCAGCGATGCGCTCCCCCGCAATGCGATCCTCGCGTTCTTGCACCGCTACAGAGTGGTTTTCATCGCCTTCTGCGCGAGCCGGCTTGCGCTTCTAACGGTCGGGCTGATGACTCAGGTCTTCATCGAGCCCTTTTCAACCCATGTGAGTCCGCTACGCCTCACGGACTCCGCAGCGCTGCGGCCGTGGGGCCAGTGGGACAGCGGCTGGTACATGCGGCTGGCGTCCCATGGCTACGCCACACACCCGGAGCCGGACGGCCAGGTCAACTGGGTCTTCTTCCCATTCTATCCAATGCTTTCGGCAGGGATCGCCAAGGTCACTCACCTGCCGATCTTTACGGCCATGCTCGGCCTGTCAAACCTGAGCTTTCTCGGCGCGCTGATCCTGGCCCATCGCTTCGCGCGTGAAATGTTCGATGCGCGCACCGCAGATGTCACCGTGGCGCTACTCTGCACCGTTCCCGGCAGCTATATCTTCTCGTCCGCCTATACGGAGTCCCTCTTCCTGCTGGCGCTGACCGCCTGCCTGGTTCTCCTGCATGCCAAGAAGTGGCTGGCGGCCGGCGCGTGCGCGGCGGTCGCTGTCCTGACCCGCAACCTTGGCCTGGGCCTTATCCTGTCCTTCGCCGTCGCTGTCACCCCGGGACTCTGGACCCTGGGCCGCGACGTCCTGGAACGCCAACCGTCCAGCGGCCATCGCTTGGTCCGGGAGATCGTGCGTGTTGGCGGCGGCCTTGCCCTGCCGGTCCTGGCGCTCGCCGGCTTCTGCCTGTTTCTCTACCACCGCACTGGCGACCCGTTGGCCTTTGTCACGGCGCAAAAGGCCTGGGGCCGAACCTTTGAATTTCCATTGCTGCGGCCGCTGGCGCCGATCATCGCGGGAGAGCTGCCCGACGGCGATGTTGTCAGCTTTGCCGCCGCCTGGCTGTCGATGGTGCTGGTCGCGGCGCTTGCGTTTATGCGCCGCTGGTCGTTGCTCGTCCTGGCGCTATTTCTGACGCTCGTCCCGATGGCGAGCGGACTGACCTCCTACGCGCGGTACTGCCTGGTTGTGCTTCCCCTGTTCCTTGCCGCCGGGCGTCTCCTCGCACCGCGCCCAACCGCAACGCTCGCGACGCTGATCGTGTTTGCGACGCTCAACGGTTTTCTGATGGTCGCGTGGACGCTCTGCATGTGGATCACGGCATGAGGTTCGCCCGAACCGCCGGTCATGTCGGACTGGCTCTACTCTTGGGCATCGGACTGTTCGTACTGACCCAGCTCGTCCGCAAGGCCGGCGACGCCTACGCTGGCAGGCTGCATCCTCCGCTGGCGAGCGCTGGCGTCGCAGCGCCGGCCCTGCCCCCCGCCGGCTCCTGGCGGCTGGCGCTCTTCTTCGATCGCAACGCACGAGGCGAGGCTGCTCTCGGACCTGGCTGGTCATCGATCGAGCCCGGCTCGGGCGTCTGGTCGACGGCCAATCTCGCAGTCGTCCGCCTGCCGCCGGTGCCCGCCGGCCCGGCTGACGTCGCTTTGCAGGTGGAGGCCTTCATTGCACCGACGATCCCCGCCCAAAGGGTTCGGGCAACGGCGGGGAGACGCACGCTCGGCGAATGGCGCATCGACGAAGGCGGCGTGACCACGCTGCACTTCCCCCTCCCTGAGGACGTGCGCGGCCCGGGGGGTCTCGAGCTGCAGCTCGAGTTGCCGGACGCCGACTCCCCGGCGCGGCGCGTCGCGGGCGCGAGCGACGTCCGCCGGCTCGCGGTCAAACTCCATCGACTTGTCGTGAGCGGCTGAGCTGCGCGCGCCCTCCTCACTTCACCCCGTGCGCCGCGAAAAACGCCAGCATCCGCTTCCAGCCGTCCTGGCTGGCCGCAGCGTCGTAGCTGGGGCGGTAGTCGGCGAGGAAGCCGTGCTGGGCCTGCGGATAGACGACGATCTCCGAGCCGGTCTTGCCCGCCGCCTTCAGCGCCGCGCGCATCTCCTCGATGTCCGCCGCCGGAATGCCCTGGTCCTTGCCGCCATAGAGGCCAAGCACCGGAGCATGCAGCGCCTTGACCAGTTGCAGCGGCGCCGGGGTCGGCGGCAGGCGCGGATTGGGCTTCAGCGGGCCGTACCAGGCGACGGCGGCCTTCGGCTCGGCGAACCGCTCGGCCGCCAGCCAGGTCTTGCCGCCGCCCCAGCAGAAGCCGGTGACGCCCAGCCGGCCGGTGTCGGCGAACGGCTGGGCCTTGAGGAATTTCAGCGCCGCGGCGGTGTCCGAGGTCACCTGCTGGTCGCTGGCCTGGGCGACGATCTTGAGCACCGCATCGATGTCGGCGAGCTTGGAGGGGTCGCCGTGGCGGACGAAGAAGTCCGGCGCCAGCGCCACATAGCCGGCGTGGGCCAGCCGGCGGCAGACGTCCTTCACCCACTCGTGGACGCCGAACACCTCGGAATAGACCAGCACCGCAGCGTGGCGGCCCGCCGCCGCCGGGCGCGCCAGATAGGCCGGGATCCGGCGATCGGCGGCCTGGATCTCGACCGGGCCGGCCACCAGCCCCTGGTCGCCGGTGTGGATCGGCTCGGCTTCCGCCGAGAAGGCCGCGACGGCGTAGCCGCCGGCCAGGGCCAGGGCCAGGCGGCGGCGCGAAATGTCCAGGTCGCCGACCCAGTTGCCGTCCGGTCGGGTAAGGGTGACCATGCGAAACCTCCCAGAGACGATGGAGGCGCGATCCTGCGCTGGCTAAGCATCTCGGTCAAAGGCTGGGTTGGCGCCGCCTGCCCCGGTCGGGCGTTCCGCTGAGCGCCATGGCCCTGCGTCCCTTCCACCTGCGCCGCCTGACATCGGCCGAGCACGCGCTGGGGCGCGAAATGTTCGGCGACGGCCTGCAGCTCGATGATCTGCGCATCCTGGCGCTGCCGCTCTGGCGGCGCGCCTTCGTCGCCGGGGCGCGGCTGATGGTCTGGCCGGCCGCCGCCTTGCCTACCGATTTCGGCCGCGCGCCGCTTGGTCTGCAGGCGACCTTCGTCCACGAGCTGACCCATGTCTGGCAGGCGCAGAACGGGGTCAGGCTGCTCTCGGCCAAGCTGAGGGCCGGCGATTCCGCCCAGGCCTACGCCTACGACCTGACCGCCGGCTGCGATTTCGCCGCCCTCAACATCGAACAGCAGGCAATGGTGGTGGAGCACGCCTTCCTCGCCGCCCATGGCGGCCTTGCGCCACATCCGCCCGACCTCTATGCGCAGGCGAGCTTGGGCTGGCGTCGCGCTTGAGCGAATGTCCTTGTCTCGATTGGGGGCTTTCGCTCTTGCAGGGCCCCTAAGTTTTCCCATATCCGCTGCGACGCTGGTGTCGGGACACGTTCCTGGCCCAGCCGAGACTTATCGAACCGGGGACGTCCGCACACTGAAGGCGCTTCGATCGAAGGCTTCCCCGCGGTGTCCGCCAACAAGGAGCGAGAAAGACTCTCTATGAGCAAGATCATCGGCATCGACCTCGGCACGACCAATTCGTGCGTCGCCATCATGGACGGCAAACAGCCGAAAGTGATCGAGAACGCCGAGGGTGCGCGCACCACCCCCTCCGTGGTCGGCTTCCTGGAAGACGGCGAGCGCGTCGTCGGCCAGCCGGCCCGCCGGCAGGCGGTGACCAACCCCTCCAACACCTTCTTCGCCATCAAGCGTCTGATCGGCCGCCAATGGAACGATCCGCTGGTCGAGAAGGACAAGGGCATGGTGCCCTACGAGATCGTCAAGGGCCCGAACGGCGACGCCTGGGTGCGCGCCCACGGCCAGGACTATTCGCCCCAGCAGATCTCCGCCTTCATCCTGCAGAAGATGAAGGAAGCCGCCGAGCAGCACCTCGGCGAGAAGGTCGAAAAGGCGGTCATCACCGTCCCGGCCTACTTCAACGACGCCCAGCGCCAGGCCACCAAGGACGCCGGCAAGATCGCCGGCCTCGAGGTCCTGCGGATCATCAACGAGCCGACCGCCGCGGCGCTGGCCTACGGCCTCGAGAAGAACGAGGGCAAGAAGATCGCCGTCTATGACCTCGGCGGCGGCACCTTCGACGTCTCCATCCTGGAAATCGGCGACGGCGTCTTCGAAGTGAAGTCGACCAACGGCGACACCTTCCTGGGCGGCGAGGACTTCGACCTGCGGATCGTCGACTACCTGGCCGACGAGTTCAAGAAGGAGCAGGGCGTCGACCTGCGCAAGGACAAGCTCGCGCTGCAGCGCCTCAAGGAAGAGGCGGAAAAGGCCAAGAAGGAGCTGTCGAGCGTCACCCAGTACGAGGTCAACCTGCCGTTCATCTCGATGAACGCGAACGGCCCGCTGCACCTCAACGTCAAGCTTTCCCGCGCCAAGCTGGAAGCCCTGGTCGAGGACCTGATCGCCAAGACGGTCGGCCCCTGCGAACAGGCGCTGAAGGATGCCGGCCTGAAGAAATCGGACATCGACGAAGTGATCCTGGTCGGCGGCATGACCCGCATGCCCAAGGTCGTCGACACGGTGAAGGACTTCTTCGGCCGCGAGCCGCACAAGGGCGTGAACCCGGATGAGGTCGTGGCCCTGGGCGCGGCGGTGCAGGCCGGCGTTCTGCAGGGCGACGTCAAGGACGTGCTGCTGCTCGACGTCACCCCGCTGACGCTCGGCATCGAAACCCTGGGCGGCGTCTTCACGCCGCTGATCGAGCGCAACACCACCATCCCGACCAAGCGCAGCCAGACCTTCTCGACCGCCGACGACAGCCAGTCGGCGGTGACCATCCGGGTGTTCCAGGGCGAACGGCCGATGGCGCAGGACAACAAGATGCTCGGCCAGTTCGACCTGGTCGGCATCCCGCCGGCGCCGCGCGGCGTGCCGCAGATCGAGGTCACCTTCGACATCGACGCCAACGGCATCGTCAACGTCGGGGCCAAGGACAAGGCCACCAACAAGGAACAGTCGATCCGCATCCAGGCCAACGGCGGCCTCTCCGACGCGGACATCGACGCCATGGTCAAGGAAGCCGAGTCCAACAAGGCTGAGGACGAGAAGCGCAAGGCCGCCGTCGAGGCCAAGAACCAGGCCGACGCGGTCATCCACTCGACCGAGAAGGCGCTCGCCGACCACGGCGACAAGGTCGGCCAGGCCGAACGCGACGCCATCCAGAGCGCGCTGGACGACCTGAAGGGCGTGCTCGACGGCGGCGACGCCGAGGCCATCGCCGCCAAGACCCAGACCCTGATCCAGGCGTCGATGAAGCTGGGCGAGGCGATGTACAACGCCCAGAACACCCAGGGTGAGGGCGGCGCCGGCGACGGCGCTCAGGCTCACGGGGACGACGTGGTCGACGCCGAGTTCGAGGAAGTCGACGGCGACGAGAAGAAGTCGGCGTGACAACGCGCCCCATGGCGATCCTGACCGGCAGCTGCCACAAGGGTCGCCATCGGGGAACGTCGTCGCCGCTTCGCGGAAGCAGCTCCCGCCCGTCTCGGCCGAAAAGCCTTGCAGCCGGGTGGGAGCAATCCCACCTCCACCTCATGATGTTGAGCGCCTGACGGTCAATGCGGGACTATTACGAGATCCTGGGCGTCACTCGCGGATGTGACGATGCGGCCCTCAAGGCGGCCTACCGCAAGCTCGCGATGGAGCACCATCCGGACCGCAACGGCGGCTGCGAGGACGCGGCCGGGCGGTTCAAGGAAATCAACGAAGCCTATTCCATCCTCTCCGACGGCCATAAGCGCGCGGCCTACGACCGCTTCGGCCACCAGGGCGTGAACGGCGCCGGCGGCATGGGCGGGGGCCAGTTCCACGACGTCGGCGACATCTTCAACGAGGTGTTCGGCGACGTCTTCGGCGACATGTTCGGCGGCGGCGGCGGCGGCCGGCAGCGGCAGCGCTCCGGCCCGGCCCGCGGCCAGGACCTGCGCTACGACCTCGAGATCACCCTGGCCCAGGCCTACGCCGGGGCCGACGTCGAGATCACCGTGCCGGCGGCGATGACCTGCGAGGCCTGCGAAGGCTCCGGCGCCAAGCCCGGCACCAGCCCCACCGCCTGCGCCACCTGCGGCGGCGCCGGCCGCGTGCGGGCGACCCAGGGCTTCTTCTCCATCGAGCGCGCCTGCCCGCGTTGCGGCGGCTCGGGCCAGATGATCCTGGACCCCTGCGCAGAGTGCCATGGCCAGGGCATGCTGCGGAAGGAGCGCGTGCTCTCGGTCCGCATTCCCGCCGGCGTCGACGACGGCGCGCGGATCCGGCTGGCCGGCGAAGGCGACGCGGGCTCGCGCCGCGGCCCGCGCGGCGACCTCTACATCTTCCTGTCGGTGGCGCCGCACGAGCTGTTTGAAAGAGATGGGCTCGATCTGCTGTGCACGGTCCCGGTGCCGATGGGGATCGCCGCCCTCGGCGGCGAGATCGACGCCCCCTGCCTGCTGGGCGGCGAGAACTGCGACGGCGCCAACAAGCTCAAGGTCCGCGTGCCCGAAGGCGCCCAGACCGGCCGCACCGTGCGGCTGAAAGGCCGCGGCATGCCCTCGCTGCGCTCGCGCGAGCGCGGCGACCTGGTGGTCGAGCTGTTCGTCGAGACGCCGACCCGCCTCACCGCGCGCCAGAAAGAGCTGCTGGCCGAGTTCGCCGAGATCTGCGGCGAACAGCAGCACCCCAAGTCGGCCAGCTTCCTGGGCAAGGCCAAGCGTTTCTGGGAAGACGTCACCGGCGCCTGACGAACTCGCTTAGCCTGCGCGTCCCGCGCCCGCGAAGCGCGACCTTTGCGCACCAAAGCCAAAAAGACCGTCGCGCGCTCTTGCCTTGACCGTAGGAGGGCGACATTCATTTCCGCAATGAAATGAATGGGGGCGAGGGGTCATGGATCAGCGGGACGCGGAGCGCCCGCCGCAGTTGGCGGCCGACGAGGCCGGCGGCAAGGCCGATGTCCGCCGGGCCGGGGCGAAAAAGCCGGCCCGCTACATCTTCATCGTCACCTACGGCCGCTCCGGCTCGACTCTGCTGCAGAAGATCATCGCCGAGATCCCCGGCTGCCACATGTCGGGCGAGAACGACGATGCGCTCGCCGGCCTGTTCCAGACCTGGCGCTCGGCGGTGGTCACCCGCACCGTGCACGGCAAGCGCAAGCTCTCCGACGCCGGGGAGCCGTGGCGCGGCGCCCACCTCGTCGATCCCGACCGCTACAACCGCCGCCTGGCGCGCATCTTCCTGAAGGAGATCGTCCGCCCGCCACTGGGGGCCAGATGGATCGGCTTCAAGGAGATCCGCTATTTCCGACGCCACGACGAGGATCTGGTCCCCTACCTGGACTACATCCGCATGACCTTCTCGCCGGCGCTCCTGGTGTTCAATCGCCGGTGCGCCGACAGCGTCGCCCAGTCGTCCTGGTGGAAGAAGCACCCCACCGACAAGATCGTGTCGGGCCTGCAACGGATGGACGAGGCGATGGAGGCCTACGCCCGGGAGCATCCGGACGCCTGCGTCCTGCTCGACTACGACAGCTGGAGCGTGCAGCCGGAGTTGCTGCGGCCGCTGCACGAGCGGCTGGGCGCCCCGTTCAACCTGGCGCGGATCCAAAAGGTGCTCGCCCGCCGCCTGACCCACACCTGATCGCAGCTTGAGGTTTGCGGTGGCGCCGCCTTTCGGCTAGAGGAGCCTTCCGCAGACCACGCACCCGTAGCTCAGCTGGATAGAGCGTTGCCCTCCGAAGGCAAAGGTCACACGTTCGAATCGTGTCGGGTGCGCCAGCGGCCTCAACAAGATGTTGAGATTGTTCGCGAAAGCTGGATTTCGGCGGATTTGTCCTAAAATCTGTCCCAAGAAGGGCTCCGACGATGGCGACATCGACGTCCGTGCTCATGCGAGCCGGACTCCTGTCAGCTCGGCGAGTTCGGCCATGAGCCGCTCCTGGAAGCCGGGGTCGAGCGCCTCTGCTGCAGGCGCCTGCTGCTGGCGATGATGCCAATAGCCGCCGCTGGCGGTCGCCGCGGGATCGGTGCTGACGGCGAGCCAGGTCTGGGTGAGATGTCCCATCTCCAGGTCGTCGGGAGCCGCGGCCCCGCCCATCTTGGTCGGGACCCAGCCGGGGTCGACGGCGTTGCTGAGCACATCCGGCCAGCGCCGCGCGAGCGCGAGCGCCAGCGCCGTGACCTGGAGCTTGCTCTCGCAGTAGGCTTGGGTCGGCTCCCATCGCCGCGCCACCCAGTCGATGTCGCGCAGTGACCCGGCGCCGCCCCGATGCATGCCGCTGCTGAGGTAGACTAGGCGATCCGGGCGCTCGATCAGCGCGGTGAGCAGGTAGGGAGCCAGCGTGTTGACGGCCAAGGTTCTCGCATGACCCTCGGGGGTCGTTCCCCGGCTCGGCTCGAGATAGACGCCCGCATTGTGGATGACAGCATCCATGCGTCCGATCGCGTTGACCTGGTCGGCGATGGCGCGTGCCTCGATGGCGCTGGCGAGGTCGCCGATGACAACGCCCGCGGAGCGCGCCGCCAGATCGGCGAGCGCGGACGCGCGGGCCTGAGACCGAGCGTGGAGCACGACGTCGTGGCCCTCGGCCATGAGCGTGCGCGCCGCGGCGCGGCCGAGTCCATCGGAGGAGCCGGTGATGAAGATGCGGCCCATGAGGCCTAGTCGCTCACGCGATGGCTCAGGGTGATGGCGGGGGCGAACACGAGCAGCGGACCGAGTTCCTCCATGACCTCCGCCACATGGGGATCGGCGGCGTGGGAATCGACCGCGTCCTGGTTCGCCCATCCGTCGATGATGTAGAACGTATTGGGATCATCGGCCTTCTGGAAGAGATCGTAGTACAGGCAGCCCTTTTCCAGTCTCGCGGGCTCGACGAACTGCAGGGCCAGTTGCCGGACTCGCTCTCGGTTGGCGGCATCGCAGCGCAGCTCGCAGATGATGTGACGTTCCTCTGACTTTCGGCTTTCCATAATGGAGCCCGCCCTTCGCAGGGTATCACCTCTACTATCCCAGCCGGCGGCAGCATACGCCCGCCTTCTCGCTCCTGGTCGAGGCGCTTAGATACCGAGCGGCCAAGTAAGCGACGCAGGGCCGGCGAGCGACGCTCGCGCAGGCCGACTCGCCGCTGCGATCCGGACAGATCGTGCCGTTTGCACCGGAAACTGCGGCAGGCTCTCCTGCGCGCAGAAAGAAAACAACGCGGCGGCGAGCCTCACAGGTTCTAGATTTTGACGACAAGCCACGGACGACCGCCTCGATTTTCGTGACCGCGGTTCGCCCCTGGGGAGGTGTGATGACGGGGCGCTTTGTCCGGATCGCCGAACTCGATCGGCCGTCCGTCGAAATCGAGATCAATGGGATGAGCTGCTCCGCCAAGGCGGGCGACACCCTGCTGGTGGCGGTGCTGACCTATGCGGCCAGTCTGCGCGACTCCGAATTCGGAGATGGCGCACGGGCGGGCTTCTGCCTGATGGGCGCCTGCCAGGACTGCTGGATGTGGACCTCGACGGGCGAGCGGGTTCGCGCCTGCACGACCTTCGTGGCGCCCGGCATGAGCGTCATCACCCATCAGCCTGCGGAGGCGATATGGCCGAGCCTCGGGTGATTGTCGTCGGCGCCGGCCCGGCCGGCGTCCGCGCGGCCCAGACTCTGGTGGCCGCGGGCGTGCGCCCCGTCGTCATCGAGGAAGGCCCGACCAGCGGCGGCCAGATCTATCGCCGCCAGCCGACGTTGTTCAAGCGATCCTACGAAACGCTCTACGGCTTCGAGGCCGGTCGCGCCCGGGCGATCCACCAGACCTTCGACGACCTGGTCGGCGACATCGACTTCCGCCCCGACACCCTGGCCTGGAACATCTTTCGAGGCGCCCTCCACACCGTGAGCCAGGGGTTGGCCCAGAACCTGCCGTTCGACGCCCTGATCCTGGCGACCGGCGCGACCGATCGCCTGCTGCCGATCGCCGGATGGACGCGGCCCGGCTGCTATAGTCTCGGCGCCGCGCAGATCGCGATGAAGGCCCAGGCCTGCGCCATCGGCCGGCGCGTGGTGTTCCTGGGGACGGGGCCCCTGCTCTACCTGGTCAGCTACCAGTATGCGAAGGCGGGCGTCGAGGTCGCCGCCGTGCTGGACACCTCGGCGACGGCGCGGCAGCTCAGCGCCTTTCCGCGGCTGGCCGCGCGGCCGAGCCTTCTGCTCAAGGGACTCTACTATCGCGCCCAGCTGACCGCGCGGGGAATCCCCGTCCATGGCGGCGCGTCCCCGGTGGAAATCGCCGGCGCCGAGGGCGTCGAGGGCGTCCGATACCGCGACAGCCGCGGCGTGGAGCGCACCATCGCCTGCGACGCCGTGGGCATGGGTTTCCACCTGCGCAGCGAGACCCAGCTCGCCGACCTGGCGCGCTGCGAGTTCGTCTTCGACGAGGAGCTGGCGCAATGGCGGCCGCAAGCTGACGCGGACGGCCGCACGACCGCCCCCGGCGTCTATGTGGCCGGCGACGGCGCGCGGATCCTGGGCGCCGACGCCGCCGAGATTTCCGGCGAGCTGGCGGCCCTGGCGGCGCTCAAGGACCTCGGCCGGGAGATCCCGGAGCGCCGGATGACCGCGCTACGCGCCCGCCACGCGCGCATGGAGGCCTTCCGCAAGGGTCTGGCCACGGCCTTTCCCTGGCCGGCCCACCTGGCCAGGGCGGTCGCCGACGAGGTGCTCGTCTGTCGCTGCGAGGCGATCACCGCCGGCGACCTGCGCCGCTCCGCGGCCGAGAAGGGCGCGCCGGAGCTGAACCGGGCCAAGGCCTTCGTGCGCGTCGGCATGGGTCGGTGCCAGGGCCGGTTCTGCGGCTCCGCAGCGGCGGAAATCCTGGCCGAGGTGCGGGGCGATCCGCTGGTCGCGGTCGGGCGGCTCCGCGGCGCGGCGCCCGTCAAGCCGCTGTCGATCGCCGTGCGAGCAGACGTATGAGCGGCTCCGAGCGCAATCCGGCGGCCGGCGGATCGCGGCGATCCAGGACGGCGCCTTCTACGAGCCCACCATCCTCACCCGGGTGAGCTCCGACATGGAGGCCGTGCGCGAGGAGATGTTCGGCCCGGTGCTGACCGCCCAGGCCTTCGACGACGAGGAGGAAGGGCTGAGCCTGGCCTCCCACCCGGTCTATGGTCTCGCCGCCGGCGTCCATACCGCCGACATCGGCAAGGCGATGCGCGCCGTCCGCGCCATCAAGGCCGGAACGGTCTGGGTGAACCGCTATGGGCGCAGCTTCGACTTCATCCTCCCGACCGGCGGCTACAACAGCTCCGGCATCGGCAAGGACTTGGGGCGCCAGGCGGTCGAGGCGAACCTGCGGTTCAAAAGCGCCCTGATCGACTTCGCCTGAGATCCGTAAACAATGCGGCGCCGCCACGACACGCCGCAGCTGGCCATCCTTCAGGCCAGCCAGGAGATCGCCACGGGCGGGCGGCCCTGCAGTACGTGATCCGGCCCGGTGCGGTCCGCGGCGCGCGCGACGCCGTGGTCATCGGCCTGCGGATCGAGGCCGCCTGGCGCGCGGGCCTCTGAGGCCGATCAGGCCGAGAGCCGCTGCTCGGCGATCGCCACGTGCCAGGCGCTTCCGTAGGGGATCACCGCGTCGTTGAAATCGTAGCGCGGGTGATGCAGCGGCACGGTCTCGCCCTCGCCGCCCTGCCCCAGCCAGGCGTAGGCGCCCGCCTTGGCCTGCAGCATGAAGGCGAAGTCCTCGGAGGTGAAGGCCGGCTCGGGCGCCACGCCGGCGTGACGGCAGGCGCATTTCCCCGCCGCCAGCGCGTGCGACGCCGCCTGCGGATGGTTGATGGTCGCCGGATAGTAGCGGTCGTAGCTCACCTGGACCGCGACGCCGAAGCTGGCGGCGACGCCCTGTGACATCGCCCGCAAGGTCGCCTCGATGGCGTCCTGCACCGGCGGATCGAAACTGCGCACGGTGCCGATCACGGAAACCGCGGGCGGCAGCACATTGTGCGCATGGCCGCCGTGGATCTGGGTCACCGACAGCACAGCCGAGGAGGTCGGCGGAATGCGGCGCGAGACGATGGTGTTCAGCTGGCCGACCAGCGCGCTGGCCGCGAGAATGGCGTCGGGCGTCTGGTGCGGCATGGCGGCGTGGCCGCCCCGCCCGGTCAGAGTGATCTCGAACTTGTCGGCCGCCGCCATGATCGGGCCCGGCCGGGTCTCCAGCGTTCCCGCCGGCAGGTCCGGCCAGTTGTGCAGCGCATAGACCTCGTCGGCCGGGCACAGGTCGAAGAGGCCCGCCTCGATCATCGAACGGGCGCCGCCGAGGCCTTCTTCGGCCGGCTGGAAGATGAAGCTGACCGTCCCGTCGAACCGGCGCGTCCGCGTCAGGTGCTGGGCCGCGCCCAGCAGCATGGCGACATGGCCGTCATGCCCGCAGCCGTGGAAGACCCCGGCGTTGCAGCTGGCGTAGGCGAGCCCGGTCTGCTCCTCGATCGACAGGGCGTCCATGTCGGCGCGCAGCGCCAGCTTGCGCGCCGACCCGCCGTTTCGCAGCACCCCCACGACGCCGGTGCCGCCGATGCCGGTGTGCACCTCCAGGCCAAGGCCGGTGAGGGCTTCGGCGATCTTCGCCGCGGTGCGGTGCTCGGTGAAGCCGAGTTCCGGATTGCGGTGCAGGTCGCGCCGGAAGGCGACCAGCGGATCAATTAGATCCGCGAGCTCAGCGTGCCGCCCGTCGACCGACCGCGCCTCCATCGTCCGGTCGTCCATCGCTAGACCTTTTCGCCGAACAGCTTCTGCATCGGATAGAAGGTCTTCACGAACGGCGACTTGATGACGATGTAGCTGAAGTATTTCTCGATCCCGAGGTTGGACTCCAGCAGGCTCTCGATCAGCGACTGATAGTGGCCGAGCCCGGGCGTGACGAACTTCAGGAGATAGTCGTAGCCGCCGCTGACCAGGTGACACTCCATGATCTCGTCGATCGTCCGGATCTTGGATTCGAAGCGCACGAAGTCGCTGCTGCGATGATCTTCCAGCGTCACCTCTGTGAAGATGGTGATGAACTCGCCCAGCTTCTGCAGATTGATCTGCGCGCCGTAGCCGACGATGTAGCCGGCCTGCTCGAGCCGCTTCACCCGCGTCAGGCAGGGGCTGGGCGAGAGGCCGACGGCGTCGGCGAGCTCGACATTGGTGATCCGCCCGCTCTTCTGCAGCTGAGCGAGGATCTTCAGGTCAATCCGGTCGAGCTTCGGAACGTTGAGCATTCTCGGTCGCGGCCCTCCTGCCGTCTCCGCCTGGCGGACTTGGGATAGAATGTCCCGCCGTCACCTTCCTGAAATCCAGACCGATCGTCACGCCACCGCAGCGCGAATGTCAGCCTGTTCGAGTAGATCGTCGAGCGTCTTGGCGATCCGATCGAAGATCATATCCATTTCGGCGTCGCTGCAGCACAGCGCCGGCGCCAGTCCGATGACCCCGTCGCCGAAGGTGCGGAAGATCACCCCGTTGTCGTAGGCCTGCTGGAACAGGCGCTCAGGCAGCCGCAGGGCCGGATCGAAGGCGCGCTTCGTCGCCTTGTCGGCGACCAGCTCCAGCGCCCCCAGCAGGCCCCGCCCGCGGGCTTCGCCGACCATCGGATGTTGCGACAGCCGCTCCAGCCCCGCGGAGAACCGGCCGGCCACAGCCTGGCCATTGGCGAGGATCCCGCCGTCCGTATAGAGCCGCAGCACTTCGAGGCCGACGGCGGCGCTGACCGGGTGGCCGGAATAGGTGAAGCCATGGCCGATCGGCACGTCGGCTGCAGCGCCCTCGGCCAGGCCATCGTAGATCGCTTCGGACATCAGCACCGCGCCCATCGGCGCATAGCCGGCCGTCAGCCCCTTGGCGATAGTCATCAGGTCGGGCGAGACGCCCTCGGCCTCGCAGGCGAACATCGGACCAGTCCGCCCAAAGCCGGTGATGACCTCATCGGCGACGAACAGGATTCCCAGGTCGCGGCAGGTCTCGGCCATCGTCTTCAGCCAGCCGACCGGGGGGACGATCACCCCGCCGGAACCCTGCACCGGCTCGCAGAAGAAGGCCGCGACCGTGTCGGCGCCCAGTTCGGCGACCTTGTCGCGCAGCGCCGCCACCGAGGCCTGGATCAGGGCCGCCGGATTCTCGCCGGCCGGGCTGCGGTAGCTGTAGGGCGAGGCGATATGGTGCTGCCAGCGAAGCGGCACGTCGAAGTTGCGGTGGAAGGTCGGCAGGGCGGTGAGGCCCGAGCCCGTGCTCGACGACCCGTGGAAGCCCTTCTCCTGGGCGATGAACTGTTTCTTCCCCGGTTTACCGATCGCGTTGAAATAATGGACGATATAGCGGATCGCGGAGTCCACGGCATCCGATCCGCCGAGTGTGAAAAAGACCCGCGTCAGGTCGGCAGGCGCCAGTTCGACCAGCCGTTCAGCCAGCCGGATCGCCGGTTCGCTGCCGAAGCCGAAATAGCCGGTGGCGTAGGGCAGCTTGCGCATCTGCTCCATCGCCGCCTCGACCACGCTCTCCTGGCCGTAGCCGATGTTGACGCACCAGAGGCCGGCGAAGGCGTCGAGCAGTTCGCGCCCGTCGGAGTCGGTGAGCCACATGCCGCGGCCCGACTCCAGCACCGTCACGCCCCGCGCCTCGTGGGCGCGGAAGGCGCTCAACGGATGGATCAGTCGCCGCCGATCGATCTCGACCAGATCCCGGTTCGTCTTGGCCGCAGCGGCGGATATCGACATCAGGCCGTCCCCTCTTTCTGCAAGGAGGCTAGAGGATCGCGCCGGCGGCGTGCCGCCGTGCTCGCCGATCCATCGGGCCAAGATGGTGTTTTCGCCTGAGCCACAGCAGAAAATGCTTCAGGCCTGCAGGGCCTCGGCGATCGCCTTGCCGCACGCCTCCGTACCCGCCCGCCCCTTCAGGTCGCGGGTCCGCAAGGCCGGCTCCGCCAGGACGGTCTCGATCGCCGTCATGATCGCGGCGGCGGCCTGCGCCTCGCCGAAATGCTCCAGCATCATCGCCGCCGACCAGATCTGGCCGACCGGATTGGCGATCCCCTGCCCGGCGATATCCGGCGCCGAGCCATGCACCGGCTCGAACAGGGATGGCGAGGTGCGCTCGGGATTGATGTTGCCGGACGGCGCCACGCCAATGGTCCCGGTGCAGGCCGGGCCCAGGTCCGACAGGATGTCGCCGAACAGGTTGGAGGCCACCACCACGTCGAAGCGGTCCGGGTTCAGCACGAACTGCGCCGTCAGGATGTCGATGTGGTACTTGTCCCAGGCGACGCCCGGATACTCCGCGGCGATCGCCTCCACCCGCTCGTCCCAGAAGGGCATGGTGATGGAGATGCCGTTCGACTTGGTGGCCGAAGTCAGCTTGGCCCGCGGCCGGCGCGCGGCCAGCTCGAAGGCGTAGCGCAGCACCCGGTCGACCCCGAAGCGGGTCATCACCGTCTCCTGGATGACCACCTCGCGGTCGGTGCCGGCGAACATGTGGCCGCCGATCGAGGAATATTCGCCCTCGGTGTTCTCGCGCACCACCCAGAAGTCGATGCTGCCGGGCTCGCGGCCGGCCAGCGGCGACGGCACGCCCGGCATCAGCCGCGCCGGGCGTAGATTGACGTATTGGTCGTACTCGCGCCGGAACTGCAGCAGCGAGCCCCACAGCGAGATGTGGTCCGGCACCGTGTCCGGCCAGCCGACCGCGCCGAAGAAGATGGCGTCGACGTCGCCGATCCGCGCCTTCCAATCCTTCGGCATCATCTCGCCGTGGCGGGCGTAGTAGTCGCAGGAGGCGAAGTCATGCCACTGCTGCTCGACGGAGAAGCCGAACAGCTGGGCCGCCCGCTCCAGGACGCGGATCCCCTCGGGCGTCACTTCCTTGCCGATCCCGTCGCCGGGGATCACGGCGATCCGGTAGGCGCGCTCGCCCAGGGCCTCGCGTGTCATCTGCTACTGCTCCGAAAGCTTCAGGCCGCCGATGTGGAAGGCCTTGGATTCGAGAAATTCCTCGAGCCCATCGTGGCCGCCCTCGCGGCCGAGACCGGACTGTTTGACCCCGCCGAACGGAGCCACCTCCATGGCGACCGATCCGGTGTTCAGCGCCACCATCCCGGCCTCCAACCGCTCGGCGACGCGCCAGGCCCGGTGCAGGTTCTCGGTGTAGAAATAGCTCGCCAGCCCATAGGGGGTGGCGTTGGCCAGCTCGATCGCCTCGACCTCGTCGCGGAAGCGGAACAGCGGGGCCACCGGGCCGAAGGTCTCCTCTTCCGCCAGCCGCATCTCGCGCGTGGCGCCCGTCAGCATCACCGGCGCGACGAAGCGGGCGGGATCTGCCGAGCTGTCGGCCTGGGCGAAGAGGGTCGCGCCCTTGCTCAGCGCGTCCTCGACGTGATGGCGCGCCTTGGCGACCGAGGCGGCGTTGATCAGCGGGCCGATGGTGACGCCGGGCGCAGTCCCGGGCCCGACCTTCAGGGCGCTCACCGCCGCCGCCAGCTTTTCGGCGAAGGCGTCGTGCACGCCGGCCTGCACCAGGATGCGGTTGGCGCAGACGCAGGTCTGGCCGGCGTTGCGGAACTTGCTGACCATGGCCGCCTCGACGGCGAGGTCGAGGTCGGCGTCCTCAAAGACGATCAGCGGCGCATTGCCGCCGAGCTCCAGGCTCAGCCGCTTGATGGTGTCGGCGCACTGGCGCATCAGCAGCGCCCCCACCCGGGTCGAGCCGGTAAAGGACAGCTTGCGGACAATCGGATTGGCGGTCAGCTCGGCGCCGATGGCCTCGGGGCGGCCGGTGACGACGTTGAGCACGCCGGGCGGCACGCCGGCCCGCTCGGCCAGCCTGACCAGCGCCAGGGCCGAGAACGGCGTCAGGTCCGAGGGCTTGACCACCACCGTGCATCCGGCGGCCAGCGCCGGAGCGCACTTGCGGGCGATCATCGCCGCCGGGAAGTTCCACGGCGTGACGGCCGCGACGACGCCGACCGGCTCCTTGAGGACGACGATCCGGCGATCCCGGGTCGGAGCGGGAATCGTGCTGCCGCTCGCCCGCCGTCCCTCTTCGGCGAACCATTTGATGAAGGTGGCGGCGTAGCGGATCTCGCCGGCCGCCTCGGCCAGGGGCTTGCCCTGCTCGGCGGTCATGATGGCCGCGAGGTCCGCGACGTTTTCCAGGACCAGGGCGTGCCAGCGCTCCAGCACGGCGCAGCGGTCTTCCGCCGTGCGTGCGCGCCAGGCGGGAAAGGCCGCCGCCGCGGCCTCGATCGCCGCGCGCGTATCGGCCCCGTCGCAGTCGGGGACCGACCCCACGCGGGCGCCGGTCGCCGGATCCTCGACCGCGATGGTCCGGCCGCACGTCGCGGCCACCCATTCGCCGGCCACATAGGCGCGCGTGATCAACAGGTCGGGGTCGGTTAGGTGCAGGTGCGTCATCTCGCAAAAC
>Ga0207711_10000762_pt1 | contig 31637 bp, 35 predicted proteins | sample KBSS34metaG_FD_184401 | JGI IMG/M metagenome (GOLD analysis project Ga0207711, IMG submission 184401) | Switchgrass rhizosphere microbial communities from Kellogg Biological Station, Michigan, USA - KBS S3-4 metaG (SPAdes) (version 2) | ecosystem: Host-associated > Plants > Roots > Rhizosphere... | reverse complement strand
CTGCAACGGAGCTTCGCAAACGGCGGTGAGCAGGAGCTTGCCAAGGAAATCGCCGCGCGCGAGGCGTCAAAGTCAGCGAGAAAGATGGGCTATGCGGTGTTCGCTCCGGACGGACGGCGTCTCTATGGCTCGCTGCAAGCTCCGCGACCGCCGACGGGTCACCATTCCATCATCTTCCATGACCCTGTCGAAGGAAAGGACGAGGCGCACGCGTTGACCGTCGACCTCTCTCCGCGCGACAGGCTCGTCGTCGCCGTGGACAGCGATTGGTTCGAGAACGTCCAGAATATCGTCGTGCTGATCTTCAGCTTCGCATTCGTTGGCGCGCTGTTGGTCGCGTTCGGCGGAGCGATCGTGCTCGGATCCTATCTACAGCGGCGACTAAATGCGATCGCCAGTTCGGCTGAAGCCATTATCGGCGGCGACATTCGGCGACGGATGCCGATCGGCCCGCGCAACGATGAGTTCGACCAGGTCGCGGCAACGCTCAATCGCATGCTCGACCGCATCGAGGGGCTGCTCGACAATCTGCGACAGGTTTCGAGCGACATCGCCCACGACCTGCGCACGCCTCTCGCCCGCCTCCGCAACCACCTCGAGCGGGGGGTCGATGAAGGGGGTGCGGCGGCGCTGCTCTCCGATGCCGTGCGCCAAGTGGACGAAGTGCTGTCACTCTTCTCGGCGATTCTTCGTCTTTCAGAAGTCGAAAGCCGTGAGACCCGCCGCCAGTTCACCGATGTGGATGTCACCTCGCTCCTGACCGAACTCGCCGAAAGTTACGCCGCCGCGTTCGAGGACCGGGATCGCCGCTTGCTCTGGACGATCGAACCGAACCTCCTCGTCGAAGGCGATCGCGAGTTGCTTGCGCAGGCCGTCATCAATCTTCTCGAAAATGCGCTTCGTCATACGCCGGTCGGCACCGCGGTGCGTCTGATTGCCGCCGCCAAGGGAAGGTCGGTTCGCATTGACGTCGCCGACAATGGTCCGGGCGTCCCGGCAACCGAGCTACCGAACATCACCAAGCGCTTCGCACGGCTCGAGCGCAGCCGGAAAACCGCCGGCCACGGCCTCGGCCTAAGCCTCGTCAACGCGGTTGCCCAACTCCACGACGGAAAGCTGATCATGAGCGACGCCGGACCGGGCCTGTGCGCCCGGATGCAGCTGCCCCGTCCGAAGGCCAGTCCGAAAAGCGCCCGAGCGGCCTAGGCGCGGGCGATCACCAGCGGCCGGCTATAGCCCGGCGGCGCGATGATCTGGCGGATCGTGAACCCGGCCTGCTCGAGCACTTCCACCGCATATTCGACCGATGCCTTTCGGAACCGTTCTTCGTCACCGCGGCGATCGATCAGCCGGTCGGTGTTGCACTGGAGAACAAACACATTGGTGCGCGTCCGGATATAATGGACCAGCTTCCGGACGTCGGCGTCGTCCAGGTAATAAAGGCAGCAAAGCGCGGTGACGACGTCGAAGCGGGGAAGACCGAGTTCAGGCAGGTCTCCCTGCGATGCATGGATCGAGCGGAAGTCGTAGGAGCGGTTGTCGAGCCATTCGTAAGCTGCCTTCAGGAAATTCGCCTGTTCGATCGCCGATTCCTGGATCTCGATGCCGACAGCAGAGGCGGCTCCCGCCCTTAGCATCTGCAGCGGATTGAAGCCGTTGTTGCTTCCAAGGTCGAGGACGCTTCCTCCGACCGGGATCGGCAGATGGTCCTTCATGATGAAATTCCACCGGCCGGTGCCGAGGTCGGTATTCCAGATCTTCCCCCAGCGAATGTCGTCACGAAGGAGGACGGGAGCATAGACTTCGGTGAAGCCGTGCGCCCTGTCGCGCGAGATCTGCGCCTTGGGCGACAAGAGGGTCCGAAGTTGCGGGGCGGTGAGGAGGCGCGTTCCGAACAGCTTGTTGAGCTTCAACCGGTCCACGTCGCGCAGGTAGACCGACATGTCGCGCGAGACGCCGGCGATCGGCACGGCGTGGGACAGGTCGACGACGACTGGGCTGCCGCTTTCGCTGTCGAACAGCACGCTTCCCTCGCCGATCTGGTCGAGGACGTAGCCAGCCCTGTGGATAGAGGCGATCGCCTGCTCGAGCTGGCTGATAGCGTCTTCCCTCACATGCGACGCGAGTTCGTGGAACAGGACGCCGGATGGAGATTGCGAGGTGATTGCCGGGTAGTTCCAATCCACGGCCAAGACCGATGGGACCACGCAGCCGGCCGCCTTAAGGTCCAACGCGGCCTCGAGCGTTTGCACGAAGCCCCCCAGTTCGCGGAATTCCTGGCGGACGCCTGCGCCGGCGCGGCATTTCGGAAGCTCTACCGCTGCTCGGCGCCTCAAAAATTCCAGACGCGAGGCAAGCGAGCGGCCGCGAACACGCTGCCGATGCAGCTTCCGGGCAAGGGCCCGACCCGAATCCGTAAGGGAATAGACCGCCGGGGCGGCGACCCGCACGTAGGCCGTATGAACGAGCCCCCGAGCGCCAAGTCGCCGCAGCTGGCCGACACGTTTAATAACTTTCGCTGGAAGTTGCCGATCGAAGCGCAACATCATGACTCTCCAGACTAATCAGTCACGCGGGTGATCAGTCCGAAGGCGGTTCAAGTCACTTTAACGATTCTCAATGTCCGTCCCGATCTGGAGCAGGGGTGCTCCGGCGACGGTCCTACTCGGCCATTTTCAGGAATTCGTCGGCGCCTTCGAGGATGAGATCGGCGGCGCGCTCGGGGCCGCCGACGTCGAGGACTTCGTAGGTCTGTCCACGAAGCCGCTTGTAGGTGGCGAAGAAGGTGCTGAGCTCGTCAGTGAACATTGTCCCGAGCTGATCGATGTTCTGGACCTTTGCGAAAAGCTTGCTCTCGGCGAGGCGGGCGATCACCCGGTCATTGCGGCGAGGCTTCTTGTTGGCCTTGTACTGATGCGCTTCGAGGATGCCGAGGATGCGGACGGTGACGATCGAGCCGACCGGCAGCGTCGCTTCAGGAAGGATGAGCAGGTCGACCGGATCCCCGTCCCCCGCGATCGTCGATGGGATGAAGCAGAAGTCGAGCGGGAAGACCATGCCCAGGGGCAGGAACTTACCGATCCGGAAACGATGGCTCTCAGGGTCGTAATAGACCTTCACGCGAGAGCCGGCCTGAGCTTCGACGACGGCCTGGCAGGTCAATTTCGAGCGGTCTAGCTCGTGCGGAAGCTTTTCCAGCGCGGGAGGGATCATGGCGCGACAATGCCCCGTGCGCGCGTAAGTTGCCCGGCCTCAGCGGTCACGATCTTGCGTCGCCGGATGCCTTCTTCCCGCCGCTCTTCTTCGCAGCGGGCTTGGCCTTTGCTGACTTCGCCCCGGCGGGCTTTGCCTTTGCGGATTTCGGCTTTGCGGACTCTCCGTTGCCACTCAACATCGCGTCCAGGCTTCGCCGCCCGATCTGCATCGCCATGTCCCACAGGACATCCCCCTGCCTCGTGCGGTTCTTCGACAATTTGGCGATTTCGTCCGCAGCGTCGGACGCAAGTGCTCGTGCGCGATTGGAATCCTTGAGCGCGGCGGCGGTAGCGACCAGCGCTGCCGCCACGACCTCGGCGACAAGAGGACTTTGGGCGAGCGTCTTCAGCGTATCGGTGGCCTTGCTGACGCCGTCACCCCTGGCGGCTTTGTCTTTTTTCTTTTTCTTGTCCTTGTCCTTGGCCACTGTCGTCCCCTTCAAGAGTCGCAGTCGAAGCTGCGCTCAATACCCTTTTTCGTCACAAGACTGTAATAGGCCTCTGTTTCAGTCTGGCGACATGAATTGGCTTCGAGCGCTCGCACTTCAAAGGCCCTCCGCGAGGGCTTGATGGACAAGACAACCGACGCTCCCGCGCCGGCCGAGGCGCCGCAGCCTGAGCCGCGCTACTTCAACCGGGAGCTGTCGTGGCTCGCCTTCAACCGGCGCGTCCTCGAAGAAGCGTGCAACCAGCATCATCCGCTGCTCGAGCGCGTGCGCTTCCTCTCGATCTCCGCCAACAACCTGGACGAGTTCTTCATGGTCCGCGTCGCGGGCTTGAAAGCGCACCAGGCGATGGGCGTCGAAGAAATGTCGCCCGACGGCATGACGGTCGCTCAGCAGCTTGCGGCAGTGACCGCAGAAGCGGGCCGGCTTGTCACCAGCCAGCATGAAGTCTGGGCCGTGCTGCAGGCGGAGCTCGGCATGGCCGGGATGCGAGTCATCGGCGACGAGCCCCTCGACGAGGCAGCCGAGAAGTGGCTCGACCAGCAATTCCGCGAGCAGATCTTTCCGGTTCTGACCCCGCAGGCGATCGATCCGGCCCACCCGTTCCCATTCATTCCGAACACCGGCCTTTCGCTGATCTTCGAGCTACGGAAGGGCAAGACCAGCATCCGCGAGCTGATCATGGCGCCAGCGACTTTGCCGCGCTTCGTCCGGATTCCGGGCGAACACTCGCGCTACATCGCGCTGGAAACGCTGATCCGCCGCAAGACCGACTATCTGTTCCCGAAATATGAAGTGATGCGCGGCGGCGCGTTCCGGGTCCTTCGCGACAGCGACATCGAGGTGGAGGAAGAAGCGGAGGATCTGGTCCGCTACTTCCGCACCGCCATCAAGCGGCGTCGACGCGGCCGCGTCGTCCGTCTCGAGCTCGAGCCGGACATGCCGGAGGAAATGGTCGAGGCGGTGCAGGAGGGCCTCGACGCGACGAACGCGATTATCTCGGAAACGCGTGGTTTCCTTGGGATGACCGACCTCTCGCAGCTGGTCGACGAGGACCGGCCCGACCTCAAGTTCGTGCCGTTCAATCCCCGCCTGCCCGAACGCATCCGCGAGCACGGCGGGGACTGCTTTGCCGCCGTTCGCGAGAAGGACATCCTGGTCCACCACCCTTACGAGAGCTTCGAGGTGGTGGTCGCCTTCATCCAGCAGGCTGCAGCCGACCCGGAGGTCATCGCGATCAAGCAGACGCTCTACCGCGCCGGGAAGCAGTCGGCGATCATCCGCGCGCTGATCGACGCGGCCGAGGCGGGCAAGTCGGTGACTGCCGTCATCGAGCTCAAGGCCCGGTTCGACGAGGAGCAGAACCTCATGTGGGCGACCGCGCTCGAGCGCGCGGGCGTGCAGGTCGTCTACGGCTTCATCGACTGGAAGACCCACGCCAAGGTATCAATGGTGATCCGGCGCGAGGAGAAGGGCTACCGCACCTACTGCCACTTCGGGACGGGCAATTATCACCCGGTCACCGCGCGCATCTATACCGACCTCAGCTATTTCACGGCGAACCCGGTCACGGGGCGCGATGCGGCCAAGCTGTTCAATTACATCACGGGCTATCTCGAGCCGAAGAACCTCAAGCAGCTCGTGATCTCCCCGCAGAACATGCGGGCCGAGCTGATGAAGCTGGTCGACGCCGAGATCGCGGCCAAGCGCGACGGCAAGCCCGCGGGCGTGTGGGCGAAGCTCAATTCGCTGGTCGACCCGATCATGATCGACAAGCTCTATGAGGCGAGCGCCGCTGGCGTGCCCGTCGACCTCGTCGTCCGGGGCATCTGCTGCCTACGGCCCGGCGTGCCGGGGATGAGCGAGAATATCTATGTGAAGTCGATCGTCGGCAGGTTCCTGGAGCATGCGAGGCTGTGGTGCTTCGCAAACGGCCACGAGCTGCCGCACGGCCAGGCGAAGGTCTACATCAGCTCGGCGGACTGGATGCAGCGCAACTTCGACCGGCGGATCGAATATATGCTCCCGATCGAGAACCGGACGGTGCACGCCCAGTTGCTCGACCAGGTGATGGTCGCGAACCTGATCGACAACCAGCAGAGCTGGCGGCTGAACCCGGACGGCAGCTACACGAGGGTCCAGGCCAAGCCGGGCCAGGAGTACAACCTCCACGATTACTTCATGTCGAACCCGTCGCTGTCGGGACGGGGTCAGGCACTCAAGAAGGGTCGCCGGGTACCGAAGCTCCGCTTCGAGCGCGGCCGCTGAGGGTCTCGCTGCGTCTCAGACGGCCAATCGGTAACCCACCGCAGGTTCATTCATGATGATCGCGGGCCGGGCGGGGTCCCTCTCGAGCTTCTGACGAAGCGCGCGGACGGTGACACGCAGATATTCGGTTTGGTTTTCCTGCGCGGGTCCCCACGCCGCGCGCAGCAGCTGCGCATGCGTTAGAACGCGGCCGCGATGCTTCGCAAGCTCCGAAAGCACGAGATATTCCTTGGGCGTGAGGTGGATCGATTTTCCATCCTTGCTGACGGAACGGCTGAAGATGTCGATCGTCACGCCGCCGACCTGGAGCGGCTTCTGTTCCTCCGGCGGATCGAGCTCGAGCAAGCCGGAAATGTAGCGCTGCATCTTCGCCGTCTCGGCCTCGACGGTCGAGACATATTCCTTGTTCTCGGCACCCTTGCGCCGCTGCTCGCGCGACGCAGCGAGAATAGTCGAGAGCCGGGGCTCGAAGTCCTTGCCGATCGAGGCGAGCAGCGCCGAGCGGATCTGTTCGCGCTCCCGCAGGCTGCCGATTTCCCGCGTCTCGCGCTCCAGCCGGGCGCGCTCCAGCGCCAGTGCGAGCTGGTCGAGCAGGCTTCCAAGCAACGGCAGCTGCTCCTCGGTGACCGGCGGCTCGCCGTCGTCGCGCGCAAGGCCGGCGGCGGCGAGCACCGCGCCGGATGAGCGAACCGCATGGAATTGCCATTCGGCAGGCTGGATCTGGGTGGTCGCCCGGCCTGCCGGCGTCCCGGATTCGAGCGTAAGCGCGGCCGCGGCGACGTCGCTCGGCGTCAAGCGATTGCCTTCGGGTGCGGCGGCGAGCAGTTGCGGCTCGGGCAGGCCGCTGACCAGCACGGCATTGCAGCGAAACAGCCGCCTCAGTTCCTCGCACGCGATGCGCGCAAGCTCCTTTTCGGTACTGCACGAAAGCAGTCGCCCTGCGAAGCCGGCGATGGTCGCATTGCGGGACGCATGGGCAGCCGCGACTTCGGCCTGCTTGCGTATCCCCGCGGCGAGCTGGCTGGTCACCAGCGCGACGATGAACAGGACAGCCACCGTCACGATGTCCGCCGCACTGTCGATGCGGAGCGTGTGGAAAGGCGCAGTGAAGAAGTAGTTGTAGGCGAGAGTCGCCGCCACCGCGGCCGCCAGCGCCGGACCGATACCCCACAGCGCCGCGCTGGCGAGGACAGCCGGCAGATAGATCATGTCGACCGGGGACGCTCCCCACCGGGGGGCGATCCACAATCCGACAAGCGTCGCCAGCGCCACCAATGCCAGTGCCCCGGCAAGATGCTCGACGCCCCTCAGGAGGCTTGCCTGATTGGGATGCGCTGAGTTCGTCATGGCGGCTAAATCAGCCTCGGAGGCTCCCCCGTCCATAGGCAATGAGCGCGTTTCCCGCCGTTTCCTTAGGGGGCCTTCGTAAAATCCACATAGAATCTTTATGGCCATCGGCCCCAGATGCGCGGCCATGAACGACGCCGTTACCGCAGACAATCTGCTGCCCGCCGACTCCACCGCCGAGCATCACGGTCCCAAGGAAACGCTGCCGAAGCTGATGCTCGGCGCGATCGGGGTCGTCTACGGCGATATCGGGACCTCCCCGCTCTACACGATGAAGGAAAGCTTCCTCGGGCCGCACCCGCTCGCGGTCGATCCTCTGCACATTTTCGGCGTCCTCAGCCTCATCTTCTGGACGCTGATGATGATCGTGACGTTCAAATATGTGAGCGTCGCGATGCGCGCCGACAATCGCGGCGAAGGCGGCTCTTTCGCCTTGCTCTCGCTCATCGCGCGGAACCTCGAAGCGAAGAAGAGGTGGACGGCGACCCTGGTGATGCTTGGAGTCGCGGCAACCTGCCTCTTCTACGGCGACGCGATGATCACGCCCGCGATCTCTGTCCTGTCCGCCGTCGAGGGACTGGAGATCGTACAATCGAGCCTCCAGCCGCTCGTGGTGCCGATCTCGATCGCCATCCTCGTCGGGCTTTTCCTGGTCCAGTCACGCGGCACCGCCAAAGTCGGCAACATGTTCGGACCGATCATGCTGCTCTACTTCGCGGTTCTGGCCGTCCTCGGCGTGATGAATATCGTTCACCACCCGGAGATCGTCGGGATCCTCAATCCGCTCTGGGCCGTGAAGTTCTTCGCCTACAACCCCAAGCTGGCCTTTCTGGCCCTTGGCTCCGTCTTCCTCTGCGTGACCGGAGCGGAGGCGCTCTACGCCGACATGGGCCATTTCGGACGCAAGGCGATCAACTTCTCTTGGTTGACGCTCGTCTACCCCTGCCTCGTCCTCAACTACATGGGCCAGGGCGCGCTGCTGCTGAGCAACCCGCACGCGGCGATAAACCCCTTCTACCTGCTCGCGCCCGACGCCCTCCGTCTGCCGCTCGTCATCCTCGCGACCGTCGCGACGATCATCGCCAGCCAGGCCGTAATCTCGGGCGCCTTTTCGGTTACCCATCAGGCCGTGCAGCTCGGCTTCCTGCCGCGCCTCCGGACCGAGCATACGAGCGAGAAGGCGCTCGGCCAGATCTACATTCCGGTGGTGAACTGGGGCCTGCTCCTGATGGTGATCGTCCTCGTCCTCGGGTTCCGTGCCTCGTCGAACCTTGCATCCGCCTACGGCATCGCGGTCACGGGTACGATGCTCATCACCTCGATCATGCTCGGCGTGATGATGATCTACGTCTGGAAGTGGAACCGGATGATTGCCGTCGGCGCGACCGCGCTCTTCGTCGTCGTCGATAGCGCCTATTTCGCTTCCAACGTGACGAAGATCCCCGACGGCGGCTGGTTCCCGCTGCTCGTTGCCGCGATCAGCTTCACCGTGCTGACTACCTGGGCGAAGGGTCGGCAGCTGATGCGCAAGCGACTGGCCGATTCCGCTCTTCCGCTGTCGGTTTTCATCAAGTCGGCCGCTGCGTCGGTGCACCGGGTGCGCGGCACGTCCGTCTTCCTGTCGAGCTCGGCCGAGGTCGTTCCCGCGGCCTTGCTCCACAACCTCAAGCACAACCAGGTGCTCCACCAGCGCGTGCTCATCCTCAACGTGAAGGTCGAGGAAGTGCCTCATGTGCCGGATGAAAAGCGCATCGAAATCCATGACGCCGGCCAAGGCTTCTACCGCGTCATCCTGCACTACGGATTCATGCAGGAGGTCGACATCCCGCGCGCCCTTGCCGCCATCAAGACGTGCGGCGAGCCGTTCAACATGATGAGCACGAGCTTCTTCCTTGGGCGGCAGAAGCTGGTCACGTCGAAGAAGGTCGCTGGAATGGCGCTTTGGCGGGAGAAGCTGTTCGCGTGGATGCTGAAAAGCTCGGAAAGCGCGATGGAGTTCTTCAAGCTTCCAACCAACCGCGTCGTCGAGCTCGGAAGCCAGCTGCAAATCTAGTGCGCTGGCTTACCGAACCGGCTTAACGTCCTCGATGAAGCTGCCGCCGGCTTCGGTCTCGCTGACCCACATGAGCTGGGCGCGGCTTTCAGAGCGCGCGGTCTTGATCGTCACGATCTCCCCGACGACGAGGTCCTCGCGGGAATGGCCGATCTTGAAGCCGTCGCGAGAGAGGTCCTTCAACACGGCACGCAGCGGATGGCCGTCGGACGTGATTAGAGTCACCTCCTGATCGAGCTCGATGCGCTGGGCGCGTTCTGGTCGCCGATTTTTATCCACGCACTTGGAAGCACTGCAAAGCTAACTGGAGTCAATAACATTGGTCCGAAACCGCTGGTTGGGCGGCCCGCCGAAACGAGCCGCCTGCACAGCCTACGATTGCTTGTCGGCGATCCACCTGGTGACGGCGCCGTTCATCTCGTTCTTGCTCTCGGCGTGAAGCCTCCCGTCGGCTCCCAAAGTGACGGTTGTCGTACCGACGACCTTGCCGTCGCGCTTGCGGGTCGTCTTGTAGGAGTTGCCGTCCTTCGTGACGGAAACCATCGTATTCGCGATGTCGCCTTTGATCGGAACCTCCGGCCCGCCGATCTTCGCCTCGAAGGACGTGCCGTCCGGCGAGCTCAACTTGTAGGTGTCGCCGCTGACGTTGACGGTGAAGGTCAGCGCCGCATCGTTGAAGTTCGACAGCTTGGTCGGTTTCCACTGACCCGAAATGGCATGCGCGCCGGCTGGCGCAGCGCCGACCCGCGTCTCTACAAATTCGCCCTTGGCGGGAGCGCCTGGGGCCGTCGTGTCGGTGAATGCCGTCGTGGAGGTGTTACCGTCGGCGGAGATCGTCGTCGTCGCCTCGTTCACCTGCTTGCCGCCCTTCTTCAGCACTTCCTTGACGGTGTGGTCGTCGACGACCTTCACATTATCGGTGTCGGCATAGGGCAGCTTCACAGGATGGTCGGCGCCATCAGCAGCAACGGTGTACGCGGGCGTGCAAGATTTGCAGGAATAGGTGCCGTTCTGAAGCAGATACTCGTCCGGCTTCGTGTCGAACTGCACGCTGTTGACGTCTGCCTTCCAGGTCCCGTTGATGTCGCCTGCCGAGGCTGTTGCGGCCGCATTTTCGGTCGATACGTTGGTGGCCGCCTCATTGGTCGCGGCCTGCTGCTTGCACCCAGAGATCGCGATGAGAGATGCCGCGGCCATCGCCGCCATGATCGTCTTGCGCATATGGTCCCCTCGTTATGCCGCGCGCGCCCCGATTGGCGGCTTGGCGAGCCGGCGGTGCCGTCGCGGGGGCGTCTCTCGCCTCAGGCGCGGAGTCGTCGGGCGCGCGAGATAATCATTAGTTGAGCGAAACAGCAATTGAATTTGCATTCACTTTACCACAGCTTGTCGAAGGTTAAGGGGCTTCGACGCCGCGTCGTTGATCTTCGACAAACTGCCGCGCCTGGCGTTTGCGGCCTCCAGAAACGGCCGTAAATTCGGGCGCTTAAGGGTGGAGGGAAGCTAGTGAGCGTGTTGACTCTGGAGCGCGTGTCAAAGCGCTTCGACCGGACCAAGGCTGTCGACGATCTAAGCTTCTCGGTCGCGCCGGGGACGGTGTTCGGATTCCTTGGCGGCAACGGCGCCGGCAAGACCACCTCGCTTCGCATGGTGCTCGACATCATCCGGCCGACCAGCGGGCGCATCGAGGTACTGGGCCGGGCGCCAGGCCGCGCCAACGCTCCGGAGATCGGCTTCCTGCCCGAGGAGCGTGGCCTCTACCGACAGATGACCGCGCTTGACACCATTGGCTATTTCGGGCGGCTGAAGGGCATGACTTCGGCGGACGCGAAGCAAGAAGGGGCGGCGTTGCTCGACCGCTTCGGGCTGGCTGCGAATTCGAAGACGACCGTCGACAAGCTGTCGAAGGGGATGGCGCAGAAAGTTCAGCTTGCGACCGCGCTGGTCAACCGGCCGCGCCTGCTCATCCTCGATGAGCCTTTCTCCGGCCTCGACCCAGTCAACCAGGGGCTGCTGGAGGACGAGATCCGCCGGATGTCCGCCGCGGGGTCAACCGTCGTCTTTTCGACCCATGTGATGCAGCATGCCGAGCGCCTGTGCGACCGGCTGCTGCTCCTCGCCAAGGGTCGCAAGAGGTTCGAGGGCACGCTCGACGAAGCGCGCGCGGAGCTGCCGGCGCGCATCGCCGTGGTCGCGAAGGACGACCCGTCGAGGCTCGACGCGGTCGAGAGCGCCGAGGACCGCGGAGAGGACGGAAGCGGCTGGCGCCGGTGGGACGTCCGTCTCGCGCCCGGCATTCCGCCCGGCGATGTCCTCGAACACTGCGTGGCGCAGCAATTCGCGCTGCGCCGCTTCGAACAAGTCCATGCAAGCCTGCACGACGTCTTCGTCCATATCGTCGGCGCGGCGGAGACGGCCCAATGAAGAACACCCTCCTCGTCGCCGCGCGGGAGTTCCGCCAGATCGCGAGCATGCGCAGCTTCTGGCTGACGCTCGTGATCATGCCGCTGTCGATCGTGATCGGCGCGATTGCGCCGCAGTTCATCGAAAAGGATGAGCCGGACCGCGTCATGGTGATCGACCGCGCCGGGGGGGGCGAAGCCCGCGCAATCGCGCAGCGTCTCGGGATCAACGACGATCGCGACGCGCTCGGCGATTTGTCCCGTTACGTCCAGAGACATCATCTCGAGCGTGCCGATCGGGGCGCGCCCTGGGCACAGCACGACCGCTGGTACAGCGATGCCGACGTAGCCCAGTTCAACGCCTCCGGCGGTGTCTCCGCCGCCAAGGCGAAGATCGCCCGCGTGAAGGACAATGGTACGCCGGAGTTCAAGCCGTCGAAGCCCGCCTATGAGGTGGTTCCGGTCCCGGCTTCGCTGCAGGCCGTGCCCGACGGCGCGCTCGACACCGCCCTGAAGCCGGTCCTCAAGCCCGAGGGCAAGGACGCCAAGCCCGTCGATTACGTCATTCTCGTGCCGGCAGCCTTCGGAGAGAGTCCCGTCGTTCGGCTGTGGGCGAACCGCCAGCCCTCGCCGTCATTCGTGGCGACGGTCCAGGACGTGCTGACGCGCGACCTGCGCACGCGCTTCCTTGCCGGCGAGGGCGTTTCTCCCGCGGCGGCACAAGGCGCCAGCGCGATCGCGCCGGCCCTCGCCATTTCGACGCCGCCTCCCGGCGGAGGAGCGAAGGAGGCGATGCTGGTGCGGTCGATCCTGCCGCTTGCGGCCGCCTATCTGCTGATGATCAGCCTCATGCTGTCGGGCAGCTGGATGCTCCAAGGGACCGTCGAGGAGCGCTCCAACAAGCTGCTCGAGACGGTACTCGCCTGCGTGAGCCCGGAAGAGCTGATGTACGGCAAGCTGCTCGGCACGGCGGGCGTCGGCCTGTTCATGATCGCGGTTTGGATCAGCTGCGGCATCTTCGCGGCCTATGCGACGCAGGGCGCCATATCCGACTTCATTCGCCCCGCGCTCGACCCGCTAAGCTCGCCCGGCACGATCATCGCGATGCTCTACTTCTTCGTCGTCGGCTATGTCGCGATCGCGATCCTGTTCCTCGCCATCGGAGCGATGAGCGATTCCATGCGCGACGCGCAGGGCTATCTGATGCCCGTCATCCTCGTCATCATCCTGCCGATCTCGGTGCTGATGCAGGCGGTGCTCGGCGGCAATAGCGGCGGCGTGCTGCTGGAGGTGCTGACCTGGGTGCCGATCTGGACCCCGTTCGGCGTGCTCGCGCGGCTTGGGCTCGGCATCCCGACCTGGGAAGTGATCGGCACCGGCATCCTGCTCGCCGCCTTTACCGCAGCCGAGATCGTGCTGCTCGGAAGGCTGTTTCGGGCAAGCCTGCTCGCGCAGGGCCAGCGGCCGAACTTGAGCGAGATGATTTCGAGGATCCGGGCCGTCGAAGGCTGATCAGCGGCTGCGGCGCACCCTGGCGGGGACCGCGCTGTGCCCATGCTCCGGGCCGACGCCCGCATCGCTCATCCTGAGGAAGCTGCGCACCGCGTCGGCTGAAATGGCGCGGCCGAACAGCCAGCCCTGGGCTTCCGAACAGCCGAATTGTTCGAGCGCCAGTCGGATCTGCTCCGACTCCACGCCTTCGGCGCTGATCGGAACGTCAAGCGAATGGCCGAGCGACGCAATTGTGTTGACGATCTCGGTGGTACGCTGGCTCTTCACCATCGTCGTGATGAAGCTCTTGTCGATCTTGATCCGGTCGAGCGGCAGGCTGTTGACCTGCGCGAGGCTGGCGTAGCCGGTGCCGAAGTCGTCGAGCGAAATACGCACGCCGACGTTCTTGAGGCTGGCCATGATCGTCAGGACCTGCTCCCGGTCTTCGAGCAGCGAGGCTTCAGTGATCTCGATCTCGAGGCGATTGGCGGGGAAGCCGGTCGACGACAGCAGCTTCAGGATCTGCTCCGCCAGCGTCGGATCGCGGAACTGTACGGGCGAGACGTTGACCGCGACCTTGAGATGGGCAGGCCACTCGCGCGCCTGCCGCATCGCCTGTTCCATGATGCTGAGCGTCAGCGGGCCGATCAGCCCGGTTCGCTCGGCGGCCTCGATGAAGGCCTCCGCGTCGAGCACCGTGCCGTCCGGCGAACGCCAGCGGGCAAGCGCCTCGAAGCCGACGATCTGCTGGTTCGAAAGGTCGATCAGCGGCTGGAAGTAGGGAACGAAATCGCCCTTCCTGATGCCGGTGCGGATATTCTCTTCCAGCTTCAGCCGGTCCGACAGCTCGAGCTCGAGCACGGAGTCGAACCAGGCGAAGCTGTTCCTGCCGTTGCGCTTCGCGGCGTAGAGCGCGACGTCGCTTCGGCGGAGCGCGCTCGTCTCGTTCTCGCGAGGGTCGAGCCAGGACAGGCCGATCGAGGCCGAAACCTGGAGCTGCGCGCCTTCAGCGATGACGGGCGCCGCGAGAAATTGCTGAATATTGCGAGCGATGTTCTCGGCCTCGGCCTCATCCTTCGCCAGGAAGAGCATCGCGAATTCATCACCCCCCGTGCGGGCGCAGCAAGCGCCGGCCGGGGCGCTCTGCTCCAGCGCCTCCGAGACCGTGTTCAACACGCAGTCTCCCGCGGCATGGCCATAAAGGTCGTTGACGCGCTTGAAATGGTCGAGATCGAGGAGGAGCAGGACGGCCGACGCCTTCTCCTCCAGCAATTCGACGACCGCGCGCATCAGCTCGCGGCGGTTGGCGAGGCCGGTGCCGGGGTCCGTATTGGCATTGCGCTGGGCGAGCCGCTCCGCGGACTCATATGCCGCGAGCGCGTCCTTGAGGTCCTTCGAACGGCGCCAGCCGAACAGGATCAGCGCGATGTTGAGGAGGAAGGCGACTCCGAGCATCCGGGAAGAATCGCCGAGGCGCACGGCGCCGAATGCCGCAGGGAGAACCCTGCTGCCGAGCGCGACGAACAGCAGCAATGCCGCGATCGTCGCACAGGTCGTGATGATGTGGCTGCTCGCAATGCCAACCGCCTTACTTCCTGAGCGCTTCAATTGGTCCACCTTTTCCCAAGGCGGAATGTCTCATGAAGAAATGAAGATTATCCTACGTCGCCACCGTAACGGATGCGTTCCCCGGCGACCCGGATCGCTTCGGCGATCGCCTCGTCGACGCTGAGCGCGCTCGTGTCGAGCAGGATCGCATCGGCTGCCGGCTTGAGCGGCGCCGCTTCGCGACTGGAATCGCGCTGGTCGCGGGCGTGGATGTCGGCGAGGACGTCGGCATAGCCCGCGCGCATGCCCCGCTTCTCAAGCTCTTTCAGGCGCCGTTCCGCGCGAACCTCGGGCGAGGCGATGACGAACAGCTTCACGTCGGCATCGGGGGCGATGACGGTGCCAATGTCACGGCCGTCGAGCACGCCGCCGCCCTCCTGCCCAGCGAACGCACGCTGGCGCTCCAGAAGCGCGGAACGGACCGAGGGATAAACCGAGATCCGCGAGGCAACCTCCGAAACCGCCTCGCTTCTGAGCTCGCCGTCGTCCGGATCGAACCCGAGATTGGCGCAGGCACGAAGCGCCTCGAACTCATTGGCGGGGTCCCCGCCCCATCGCCACAGATTCAGCGCGACGGCGCGATAGAGCAGGCCGGTGTCCATGTGCGGAAGCCCGAAATGCTTCGCCAGCGCGCGCGCGATCGTGCCCTTCCCGCTGGCCGCCGGCCCATCAACCGCGATCACCGGCATCAGGCGGGACCCTGCCGATCGAGCCACGGCCGGATGATTCCAAGCGCTTCCTGGGGCCGGTCGCTGAGGAAGCCATGGGTTCCGCCCGGGATGACGGCGAACTCGGCGCCCGGAACCCGCGCCGCGAAGGCTCCCAGCGTCGCTGGCCGCGCCTCGTCATACTGGCCGTCGATGAAAAGCGTGTGCGGGCCGTCGAGCTTCGCCAGCAACGGCTCGCCGTCATAGGTGCGCAGGCTCCCCGTCGCGACGAACTCGCTCGAGCCCCACATCGCTTCGTAGAGCGCCTTGTTGAAGTGCAAGGCGGGATGCGCGACGATATAGGCCCGGCCGCCGTCGGCGAAGGGCTCGCTCGGCGTCGCAGCGAGTGCGACCGTCGCCGCGGCGATCGAACCCAGGAAAGCACGGCGATCGAGGGGTCTTGCGCCACGCTGGCCGGCACACCAGATCGGTCCCTGTTCGACGCTCACCCGCGCCGCTTTGACAGGGGCATATCCCTATGGCAAGGCGCGCCGCCGAACGCCCGGCGTCGCCGGCGAGCAGCAATTTCTACTGGAGTTGAGACCCACATGGTGAAGCCCGAATGGGGCACCAAGCGCACTTGCCCCAAGTGCTCGACCCGCTTTTACGACCTCGGCGAGGAAAATCCGGTCCACTGCATCGAATGCGGGACCGACTTCATCCCCGAGCCGGTGCTGAAGTCCAAGCAGCCGCTGGCATTCGAAGCCGCGCCTGCCGCGAAGGAGCCTGAAAAGGCCGACGAGGATCTCGCCGCGGACGATCTTGCGATCGACGAGGACGAGGAAGTCAGTGCGGACGAGGAAGTCGATCTCGAGACCGGCGACAACGACCTTGGCGTCGAGACCGGCGGCGAGGACGACGAAAGCTAGGAAGTTTTCCGGCGCCCGGTCGAACATTCCCCCTTTTCCAGCGGGGGAAAGTTCGCTTAAGGGGGCGCTTCCCGAAGGACGTGGGGCCGTAGCTCAGCTGGGAGAGCGTCGCAATGGCATTGCGAAGGTCAGGGGTTCGATCCCCCTCGGCTCCACCAACCTTCTAAGCCAGCCAGCGCCTGAGATGCGCGGCCTGCCTTCAGCTGAAAAAGTACTAGGCCGCTACTCGCCTAGAGCGCTCGTGATCTCGCTGGCGGGGCTCAACGCGAGACCTCTTCCGAAAGCGCCCGTTGGATTTGTGGGCGGGCGATGGCCCAGGCCTCGTCACTGCAAGTGCGCGTGGCCTTCGGATAAATGCCGCTCCAGCCTGTCGGATTGATGCCGCAGAGGTCGTACACGGCATATTTGACCCGATGCTAAAGGGTTCGCTGCGCAGTCGGCTCCGCGAGATTGAGGTCGCCGTAGTGGACAAAGCGGCTACTCTCCGGGTCGAAATGCTTCTCGATAATGAGCGGCTGCTGGGCGAGCGGTGGAACGGCAGTGCCTAGGGACGCAACCATGAAGCAGCAAGCGAGCCCTGCGAAGCGTCGCAACCGCGGTCGCCGCCGTGCCGGCATGATTTGTAGCATGGACATCCTCCTGCGCTGATGCAGAGACGCGTTCCGGCACGAAGATGATGGGGCCGTGTAGAATGCGGGTTGAGCATCCGAACTCGCGGGTCGCCACGGCCAAAATGCGCCCTCGTCATCGAGTCGGTCAACAGCAGCAACGCCGCTCAGACCGACCGGACCATTGCTCGGCTTGGGTAATTACGTGCTTCCGCGCTCAGCGGAGCCGAGCGGCCTGCCCCAGGTGTTTGTTGCGGATGCAGCGGTTGAAGCCGACCCAATCGACACGCGAAGGGCCGCGGCGGGCATTCCTGTTGCACTGGTGGATAGCTGGCAGCGACGGATGCCTGGCGGCAATGAATTTCGCGGCGTCGCGCATCGCATCCCGCTGCTGACGCTCGCAGCGCGGCTGCCATTGGCAATTGATGCCGATGTTGAGAAACACGGGATCGTAGAGCGGCGCGGCGCCGCGCGCCCCGAACGCACAGACCGCGAACGCAAGCGCGGCAAAACTCAACAACAGCCTCGTGACGACCACTAGAGTCATTCTCGCGTCACCAGAACCAACCGGCAAGGGTGTTGGAGCCACATCCGGCAAAGAAAAAGCGGCGGCGCCGGAGCACCGCCGCTTCCTCCCACCTCAACCAGAATTAAAGCTGGTTCGAGACGTTGGTGAATGTCGAGCTGAGCTTGGTGCCGATGCCCTGCATCGCGCCAATGGCGGCGACGGCGATCAGCGCCGCGATGAGACCATATTCAATGGCCGTCGCGCCCTTCTCGTTCTTAATCAGCTTCACGAACTTGGCCATTTTCGGTCTCCCACATGGCTCCGATCAAAGGGGAAAGGTCCCCGCCTGCGCAAACGCAACCCACGCTGGCTGAAAGGGATTCTGCGCCGATGTGGTTGAGAAAAACTTAAGTTAGGGGTCTTCCGAACATGAACTTTTCTTAATCAGTCCGCGCCGAACAGTTCCCGAAGTTTGTCGGCAGCCTCTCGCAGCGGCTTCGTCGACTTGCTCCACTCCGGCGGAAGCGGGCTTTGCGAGCGTTTCCGCTGGGGCTGTCCGAAGCGCGTCGGGATTGGCGGACCGGGCTCATGGTCGACGGAGAGAGCCGAGGCCATGAAGCTGTGCCAGATCTGCGCGGGCACCGTGCCGCCGCTTACCTTCCCCAGCGACTTGTTATCGTCGCGCCCCACCCAGACCCCGACGATGAGATCGCCCGCGAAGCCGACGAACAAGGCGTCTCGATTCTCCTGCGTCGTTCCCGTCTTGCCGAAGGTCGGAACCCACAGGGCGGCGCGGCGGCCGGTCCCCTCGTTGGCGGCGGCGTAGAGAAGGTCGAGCATTGGCGCCCGGTCGCGGCGCGGGTCGAGAGCGCCGTCGCGATGGAAGAAGGCGGCAAGGCCTTCAGGCGGCGCGGCTTCCGACAATCCCCGCGCCACCACCGGATAGCGGCCGCTTGCAACCGCAGCATAGGCGGAAGTCAGCTCGAGCAGGCTTACCCCGGCCGTCCCGAGTGCAATGCTGGGGTTGTCGGGCAGCGGAGTCGTCATTCCAAGGTCACGCGCGGCACGGATCACATTGTCGCGCCCGACCTCCTCCGACAGCCGGACGGTCGCCGCATTGCTCGACCGCGCAAAGGCTTCGCGGAGCGTGATCTTGCCCCGATAGACGCGGTCGCTGTTCTCAGGCGTCCAGCCGTCAACCGTGATTGGCTTGTCGTCGATCATGCTGTCAGGCGTCCAGCCAGAGCGAAGCGCCGCGAGGTATACGAACAGCTTGAACGCCGAGCCCGGCTGGCGGCGCGCCTGCGTGACCCGGTTGAACGGCGACTGCGCGTAGCTCCTTCCGCCGACCATGGCGACGACTCGTCCATCGGGGCGCATCGCGACAAGCGCGGCCTGGGCGCCGGCAGGTGCCTGCGCGACGACGCGCTGGGCGATGCGCTGCAGGGTCCAGTCGAGCGTGGTCTTGACCTTCACTTCGCCGAAGTCGGGGTCCTGCGCCTGTTGCGCCGAGGGCGTCACCCAGTCCGCGAAATATGACCCGGTCGGTATGCTCGACGTCCTCACGACCGGCCGCGCAGCATGGAACGCCCGGGCCCTGGATCGGCTGATTGCGCCAGTGTCCGCCATCGCCCTGATCACTAACTGGCTGCGCTTCTGAGCCCCGGCTAGATTGTGCGTCGGCGCAAGCCGCGAAGGCGCCTGAACCATACCGGCAAGCATCGCCGACTGCGCGAGGCTGAGGTTCTCGGGATTGCGGTTGAAATAATGGTGCGCAGCTGCGCGCAGTCCATAGACGCCGTCGCCGAAATAGACGCTCGACAAATAGCGCGAGAGGATCTCCTGCTTCGACAGCCAGGCTTCCAGCCAGAAGGCGATAATCACTTCCTGCGCCTTGCGCTTGATCGTCCGGTCGCCCGACAGGAAGCTGGTCTTGGCGAGTTGCTGCGTGATCGTGCTTCCGCCCTGCTTCGGCCCGCTTCCGCGAAGATCCATGTAGACGGCACGGGCGATGCCCCGCGGGTCGATCCCCCAGTGGCGATAGAAGCGCCTGTCCTCGATGGCGATGAATGCCGCGGGCGTGACAGCGTTGAGCTTGGAGATGTCGACGGGCGCTTCCTTCACCGCCCCGCGCCGGGCGATCGCATGGCCGTTGTCGGAGAGAATGAGAAGCGCGGGATCCTGGAGCGGCTCGAGCGCTCGCGACAGCGGCGCCGTAATCACCAGCCAAATCAGCGTGACGAGGAGAAGCGCGGAGATGGCGTAAAGGTAGATCGGCCAGCGGCGCTTCCGCCTGGGCAGTGGCCATTCCGGAGCGAGCGCGTCGGACGTGTCCAAAACGGACGGCAAGGGGTCGAGAAGCTCCTCGACCGGTACGCCGCCGCGGCTCCAGATTCCGTCGCTGTCGACCACGCTTCACCTTCCCAGAACTGGATTAGGCCAGTAATACAGTCGCATCAATAGACAGAAGTTACTGAATAGGCACTTGCGGGAACCCTTGAGCCGCCCGCTCGCTCCAGCCTCCAACAAGCGTTTGTGATGAGCAGAACGATGCAGATCGAAAACAGACTCCCCTTCCCTTCTGTCGGAACCGACCCCCCGTCGGTGCGGCAGCGGGTCGAGGCGATGGAAAGGGTCCTCGAACGGCTTTTCGTCATTCCGGGCACCAAACAGCAGGTCGGCCTCGACGTGATCCTCGACCTTGTGCCGGTGGTCGGCGATATCGCCGCCGCCGCACTCGGCGCCTACATCGTGTGGGAAGGCAGGAATGTCGGCATGTCGAAATGGCAGCTGTCGCGCATGGCAGGGAATGTCGGGGTCGACTGGCTGCTCGGCCTCATCCCCTGGGTAGGCGCGGTGCCCGACTTCTTCTTCCGGTCGAACACGCGCAACCTGAAGATGATCAAGAAGCACCTCGACAAGCATCATCCCGGCACGCGCACGATCGAGGCGGACGCTACGCGGCTCTAGCCGGCTCGCGCGATCCAGTCGTGCTCGCCCTCGACCTCGTCGGGGATCGGACGGCCGTAACGGTCGGTGGTCGGCCGGTAGCGGAAGCGCTGCTGGATCAGCCGGCAGGTAAGCGCGTCGAGCTCCGGAATGCCGCTTGAGCGCGTGATCCGGCAGCTTGTCACGCGGCCGTTGGCGCCGACGGTGAAGACCATTCCGACGCGGCCCCCGATGCCGCGTTCGCGAAGATCGCGCGGATAGTCCGACGGCCGGATCTCACCCGCGATCTGGACGAGATCGGTGCCGCCCTCGTCGTCCGCGCCGAAACCCTGGCCGCCGGTCCCGCCGCCCGCGCCGCCGCCGACGGCGGGTCCTGAGCCGGTGCCGCCGCCGGACCGCGGCGCAGTGGGAACGGGCGCGACGATGGGAGTCGGCGCGGGCATTGCATGTGAAGACGCCGGGCCTGGCGATCCGCCGATCGGCTTCGGCGCCGCCTTGGAGGCGGACCTCGAGTGATGCTTCGAGGAGCGGTGAGCGGGCGGCGGCGGCGGTGGCGGCAGCGGCGCGATCGTCACGTCGATGAGGCGCGACACGATCTCGCTCCGCCTCAACTGGTCGACGCGGAGGCCGATGAGCAGCGCGGCGCCAAGCACGGCCTGGACGATAAGAACCCCCGCAAACGCCGCGAGGCGCTCACGGGGGCTTACTGGCATCGCCGCGGGCATCGGCCCGCCTTGCTCCTTAGCGCGTATAGTAGCAGCGATAGTGGGCGGTCATGCTGCGATCGACCGCGCCGCCCGCAACCGCGCCGCCGACAGCGCCTGCCGCGGTCCCCAGCAGCCCGTGACCGAGCACGCTATGGCCGACCACCGCGCCGGCGACGCCGCCGACGACCGTGCCCGTCGTAGCGGGCGAGCGGCGGCAGACCTTATGCGTGTAATGGGTGCGCCCGTAATAATGATGGCGATGGTGCGTCGTGGCGACCGCGGGCACCGCCGAAGAGGCGGCAGTCACCGCGAGCGCGGCCGCAGCCGCGAATTTGGACAAAGTTCGCATCTTAAAAACCTCCGTTTCGTGTCATCAACGACTGTGATGGAGGCGGGTTTCACTGGGAAGCCGGTAACGCCGACGCGTTGCTCGCCAGAGACGCTCCGTGCGTGTTAACTAGCGCTTCATGCCTCCTCTCGAGCGTCTGACGGCCATGCAGCTGGAACGGCCCGGCGGACCGCTACACGCAGTCGAGAGGCCAATTCCGGAGCCCGCCGGCGCTGAACTGCTCATCGAGGTTGCGGCATGCGGCATTTGCCGCACGGACCTCCATATCGTCGACGGTGACATCCACGGACGGCTGCCGATCGTACCCGGACATGAAATCGTCGGTCGGGTGGCCGCGCTCGGCCCTGCAGCCGGGGGTTTCGGGATCGGCGATCGCGTCGGCGTTCCGTGGCTGGGCGGCACGGACGGCAGCTGCTTCTATTGTACCCACGGACAGGAGAATCTGTGCGACGCGCCAGTCTTCACCGGTTTCACGCGCGACGGCGGCTACGCGACGCACGTCCTGACGGACTCCCGCTTTTGTCTGCACATCCCGAGTGAGTTCGAGGACGTGGAGGCGGCACCACTGCTTTGTGCCGGCCTGATCGGCTACCGTTCATTGAAGCTTGCAGGAGGCGGCGAAAGCGTGGGTTTCTACGGTTTCGGCGCCGCCGCGCACATCATCGCCCAGGTTGCAGTGTGGCAGGGCCGCCAGGTCTTCGCGTTCACCCGGGACGGCGACCGCGAGAAGCAGGATTTCGCCCGTTCCTTGGGGTGCGTCTGGGCAGGCGGGGCCAGCGAACCGGCGCCGGCGCAACTCGATGCAGCGATCATCTTCGCGCCCGTCGGAGCGCTGGTGCCCCAGGCACTGAAGCAGGTGCACAAGGGAGGACGAGTCGTCTGCGCCGGAATCCACATGAGCGATATTCCGGGCTTCCCATATGAGGATCTGTGGGGTGAACGCGCGATCATGTCCGTAGCCAACCTTACGCGTGCCGACGGCCGCGAATTCATGGAGATCGCGGCACAGGTGCCGGTGAAGACGGTGACGACGGTCTTTCCATTGCCGCAGGCCAATCAGGCGCTCGAGCGTCTTCGCGCCGGAGAGCTGGAAGGCGCGGCCGTGCTTGTTCCGGGGGCTAACGCGCGCGGCTGTAATCCGCTGGGGCGGAGGCGGTCGTTAGTAGCGGGCGACCCATGACATTGCCCGCTGGGGAGTAGCGGCAAACGAGAAAGTCGGACGTCGCGTTCGACGCGACCGCGCAGCCGACCCGCGTCGTGGCCGGCCACACCATCTGCGTGTAGTGGCCCACCTTCTCCCACGCGCCGTCCCGGCTGACCGCGGGGAAGACGCCCGGAACGAAGTCGCGGCGCTCGGCCGACCAGCCGTCCACCATCGCCTCGAAGCTGAACGCGCCCCGAGTGCCCATCCAAAGATTCTCGCCGGTATTGGGACGATGGCTCTGGTCGGAATGCTGGAAGCTGTTCGTGAGCGCGAGGTAGACGGCGTAATTGGCGGCGGCATCGCCAAGGGCGCGGTCCCAGACGAGCGTTGGCACTCCGGCCTCCGTGCGCACCTTGTTGTGCGCGGCGAGGATTCGGTCCGGCATTTGCGCGGCGAGGTCCGCGGGGCCGGCTGCCGCAGGTCCGACTGCGCAGAGAAGCGCCGCAAGCAGCGCGATCTTGATGGAATGGTGCGGCCTCACGCCCCGACCTTGCGCCGGACGCGGTTACCGAAGCGTTATTGGCCGGACCTCAGGGAACGCGGCGCCCGTCTATGTTCCCGGCAGTGGCGTAGCGGCAGACGAGATAATCCGTTCGCGCGTTGCTCGCGACCGCGCAGCCGACGCGCTGCGTCGCCGGCCAGATCACCTGCGTGTAATGCGAAACGTCGTACCAATTGCCGGTGCGGCTGACGTTCGGGAATATGCCGGGAACGAAGTTGCGCTTCTCCGCTGCCCACAGACCGACCATTGCCTCGGGACTGTAGCGTCCATGGCCGCCGTACCACATGTTTTCGCCGATCCCGCGGCGCGCGTGCCGGTCCGAATGCTGGAATATTCCGGTTTGCGCGAGGTGCTGCGCCCACATCTCTGCGCCCGTGGCGAGCGTATTGTCCCACACGACCTGGGCCACCTTCGCCTCGACGCGAAGCACATTTTGCGCAGCAAGAAGGCGGGCATTGAACTGCGTCGCGGGCACCGGCTGTGCAGCAGCAGGCGCGCTTGCGATGAGGGCGGCGACGGAAACAAGACGCGCGGTCATCATGCGCAGGCCTCCTCCAAGGAGGTTAGGACCTGCTCACCCCGGCGTCTACCCGATGTTATTAATCGCCGCTGATTGCCGGATCGATGTCCTCGGGATGATCTACGATCGGCATTCCGACATCGCCTTGCCCTACCGTGCGCCCGGCCATCTCGAGCATCCGTTCGAGCGGCACGCGGGCGCGCTCGATGATCTCGGGGCTGAGCTCGATCCTCGGCTCGAGGTCGCGAAGTGCGACGTAGAGTTTCTCGAGCGTGTTCAGCGCCATGTAAGGGCACATGTTGCAGTTGCAGTTCCCGTCGCCGCCGGGGACGCCGATGAAGGTCTTCTCGGGCGCCGCTTTCTCCATCTGGTGGATGATGTGCGGCTCCGTCGCAACGAGGATCGTCTGCGCGGGCGAACTCAGCGCGAAATCGAGGATCGACTTGGTCGAGCCGACATGGTCGGCATGGTCGATGATGTGCGGCGGGCATTCGGGATGCGCCGCGACGGGTGCGTCCGGATGCTCGGCCTTGAGCTTCAGGAGCTCGGTCTCGCTGAAAGCCTGGTGGACAATGCAGATGCCGGGCCACAGCAGCATCTCGCGCCCCATCTTGCGCGCTAGGTAGCCGCCGAGGTGGCGGTCGGGACCGAAGATGATCTTCTGGTCCTTCGGGATCTGGTCGAGGATGATCTGGGCGCTGCTCGAGGTGACGATGATGTCGCTGAGCGCTTTCACCGCGGCCGAGCAGTTGATGTAGGTGAGCGCGATATGGTCCGGATGCGCCGCGCGGAATGCGGCGAACTGGTCCGGGGGGCAGCTGTCCTCGAGGCTGCAGCCGGCGTCCATGTCTGGAAGGATGACCGTCTTTTCCGGCGACAGGATTTTCGCGGTCTCGGCCATGAAGCGAACGCCGCAGAAGGCGATGACCTCGGCGTCGGTCTCCGCCGCCTTGCGCGACAAATCGAGGCTGTCGCCGACGAAGTCCGCGAGATCCTGGATTTCCGGCTTCTGGTAATAATGGGCGAGGATCAAGGCGTTGCGCTCGCGCTTCAGGCGCTCGATCTCGGCGAGCAGGTCTAACCCTTTGAGGCTGTTGGTCTGAGCAGTCACTTCGTTCCCCCGGCGGCGCGCCTGCGCTCCGCTTCCTTTATGGCCTCCTCATATGGGGTCGACAGGTCGATATATGAAGGCGGTTCGGTGGTTCCGTCCGTCGGGAAGCGCGCGGCGACCTTCACGTCCTTGAAGCCCGCGGCGAGTAGCGGCATCGCGAAGCTGCGTTCGACCGCTGCGCGGGCCGACTGCCGCGCCAGCTGCATCGGCACCGCCGCGGTCGCCTGCTTCCGCAAATCAGCAACCGCTCGCGCGCGATTGTTCTGGTCGAGCTGCTGGTCGGCGTTCGTCAGCTGGGAGAGAACGCCGCCGCTGCCATATTCCTTGACCGAGTTGATATCGACGTCCGGTCCGGCGACCTCAACCTCGGGAAGCGCGACGGTGAGCTTGTGCGTCGACGCGTCCCAAGTAACGTCCTTCGCCTGAAGCTTCGACAAATCGACCTCGTAGCGGACGTCGCCGGGAAGGATCAGCGTCCGCTGCGAGCTGACGAGGCCGCCGAACCGTTGCTGTTCGCTCGTCACAACCGACACATAGCGCGCGGCGAAGACCGTCAGCCGATTCTGCGCGCGCATCGATTCCAGGCTGGCGGTGGCGATCGTCTTGGGATTGGGGCCGCCGAAAATCCTGTCAGCGATCCCGGTGCTGACCCCGAGCAGCACGCCAAGGATGAGCGCGACGGCGACCGCGGCAAGCGCAACGATGTTCCTTACGCGGTTGTCCATGCGTCTCCCTGCTGTTCAACGAGACCGCGGCGCTGAAGGTCCACGAGGTGCGCAAGTACCGAGCCCCCGGCGGCGCCGACGAGACGTGGATCGAGGCCGGGATAGGCGCCCGCGACAATTTGCGGGACCTGGAGCGGCCGCTCGCCCACGAGCCGCAGGATCTGCTTCTCGCGCTGCATCCGGTGACCGATGAGGTGCCGGACATATTGCTGCGGGTTGGTCACCGGTTTCCCGTGTGCCGGAAAATAAATGCGCTCCTGGCGCTGCCGAAGCTTGTCGAGGCTCTGCATGTAAGCCGCCATGTCGCCGTCCGGAGGGACAACAACGGTGGTCGACCAGCCCATCACATGATCACCGCTGAACAGCGCGTCGCCGTAAGCAAAGCAAAGGTGGTTCGAGGTATGCCCGGGCGTCGCGACGGCGGAGATGGCACAGCCATCGACCTCGACGACCTCGCCGTCCTCGAGCACATGCATTGGCGTGTAATCGCCGTCGAACGAGGCGTCCGCCCGCGGACCGACGGTCTCCAGCGCGAGTGGTGCGCAGCCTATGACCGGTGCGCCCGTACGCTCGCTCATCGGGCGCGCGGCGGGGCTGTGGTCGCGGTGCGTGTGCGTGCACATGATCGCGACGACCTTGCGGCCTGCGACCGCCGTCACGAGCGCGTCGACATGCTCGGCTAGGTCCGGGCCCGGATCAATGACCGCGACCTCGCGCTCGCCGACGAGGTAGGTCTGGGTGCCGTAATAAGTGAAAGCGGACGGGTTGTGCGCAAGGACGCGGGCAACGCCCTGCTGTACCTGCTCAAGCTTCGCATAAGGCACGTCCACGGTCGCGGCCTTGCCACGACCGGAGCGCTCTTGGCTAGCGCTCAGGCCGGGACTGCGGCGGCGGCGGGGCTCTTGAGCATCTGCTCGGCACGGCGCGCGAAAGCGGCAGGATAAACGCGGCTGAACAGCGCTTCCATGCTGCTGTCCCAGCTGAATTGAAGCGCATGGGCCCGCGCCTGTTCGCCAAGCGAGCGGCGATCGGCATTCCAGACATCGAGGATGTTGGCCGCCATCGCCGCCGCGTCGCCGACTGGCCCAAGGCGGCCCGTCGCATCGGTCACGCGGTCGATCATCGCGCCGGCGGCTACGCCGACGACCGGCAGCCCGGACGCCTGCGCCTCGACAATGGAAATGCCGAACGTCTCGTCAGCCATGCCGGAGACGTAGATGTCCGCGCTCGCGAGCCAGCGCGCGAGCTCGGCGCGGTCCTTGCAATAGCCGGGCATGATGATGCGCTCGTCCCCAAGCGCCGCGATCTCCGCCTTGAGCGGCCCCTCGCCGATAAGCGCCAGCTTGGCACCAAGCGCGGCGGGAAGCCTCCGGAACGCATCGGCCACCAAGTCCGGCTTCTTCTCGCCATCAAGGCGGCCGACATAGACCAACAGCGGCTGGTCCGTCGCGAGGCCGAGCTTCTGCCGGAGCTTGTCATCGCGCCGATTGGGCCCGAACTCACCAAGCTCGACGCCTAGCGGAACCACGTCCACATTGCCGATGCCGAGCGTTCGAAGCTTCGTCGCTCCGCCATTTTCGCTCAGCGTGAAAAGCGCATCGAAGCGTCGGTAGAGCGCGCCGCAGTAGGAATAGCAGATTCGCGCGCATGCCCCGCCGATGAAGCGCCCCGCGACCTTCGAGAATGGCCGCTCGACATAGACCGTCGGAAAATCCGTCATGTAGGCGGCGACGACCGCTGTGTCCGGATGGCGCTTGCGATGGCCGATCGCAGACCAAGGCAAGTTGTACGCATCCTGGCATTCGATGAGATCGGGCCGGAACCGCTCGAGCGTCGCGCGGACCGCGCGGTTGCGGAGCATGAGACGATAATGCGGGCTTCCCGGCACGCGCGGAGAGGCGATGGTGACGGTGATCGCCCGCTCCTCCTCGATGACCTCGTCCCGGGGCCCGGGGACGATCATCAAATGGCTGTGCGGCGTCGCTTCCAGGATGTGGCGGCGCTTGTGGAGCAGATAGGTGCGCACGCCGCCGCCGACGTCGGACCAGCTTTGCGTCAGGTCGCAGAACAGCTTCGCGCCGGCCGGACGTCCGACATTGGGATCGTAAAGGTTCACCGCGCCCTCAGCTTCCAGGGCATCCGGTGTCGGAATTTTTTACGCAAGCTGTTCCCGCCCTTTCTCTGCCGAAGTTGAAAACGTCAGAAAATAGCCATTTATTCAAATTGGCACGCGCATTGCTATTATAACCGCGTCCACTTGGTTCCACGCCACGAAGGGGCGGTTGCAGCGGTTCTCTGGTCCCCTGCGCCGCCCCTTCTTCTATTCTACCCCTCCCTCTTGCGAAGCAATGGGGAGGGTGGCAGTCCGAAGGACTGACGGAGGGGCCTGTCCCTCTACCACTCGCTCTTCGGCGGGCGCCCCCACGAGCTACGCTCGCAGGGAGGATTGTTAAGCCTCTGCCCCGAGCAGCTGTTGCAATTCGCCGCTCTCGAACATCTCCATCATGATGTCCGATCCGCCGACGAACTCGCCCTTCACATAGAGCTGCGGGATCGTCGGCCAATCCGAATATTCCTTGATACCCTGCCGGATCTCGGGGTCTTGGAGGACGTCGACCGTCTCATAATTGGCTCCGAGCCGGTCGAGGATTGCGATAGCGCGGCTCGAGAAGCCGCACTGGGGGAAGAGGGCGGTGCCCTTCATGAAGAGCACGACGTCGTTGCTTTTCACGAGGTCGCCGATACGGCTGTTTGCGTCACTCACTGGTCAATCTCCGTTGGCACTGCGGTTTCAAGCTGCAGCGCGTGAAGCTCTCCCCCTACTCGCCCCCCAAGCGCCGAATAGACAGCCTGGTGCTGCTTGATCCGGCTCATTCCTTCAAAGCTGCGGCTGACGACGCGCGCGGCATAATGGTCGCCGTCGCCCGCGAGGTCCCTGATGGTCACCTCGGCATCGGGGATCCCGGCCTTGATCAACGCTTCGATCTGGCTGGCAGCCATCGGCATCAGAGATTGGTGCTCTCGATGATCTGGCGGCGCGCCTCGATCTCCTTGTTGCGGAGCGCTTCCGTCACCTTGTCCTCGTCGCAGTCGACGCCGGCCGAGGTGAGGTCGCCGAGCACCTTGCGAACGACGTCATGGTCGCCCGCTTCCTCGAAGTCGGAGCGGATCACGTCCTTGGCGTAGGATTCGGTCTCCGCCTCGGAGAGGCCCATCTGCCGCGCGGCCCATTCGCCGAGCAGCCGGTTGCGCCGCGCCACGATGCGGAACTTCATTTCCTCGTCGTGCGCGAACTTGGTCTCGAAGGCGCGCTCGCGATCGTCAAACTGGGTCATCAAACTCCCTTGGCCTTTGCCTCGTACAATCGCGCGGCAGATAGGGCCGACTGCGGCGCGAGGCAACGAGAATGGCTGGGGGGAAGCGGCGGCTGCGAGCCCGACCTACCGGTGACCGTTCGCCTCGACCTGACGCAACTCCGCGACGCGCCAGTCGCCGTTGCGTGCGCATGCGGCGCCAGTCCATGGCTTCGTGGGCTGACCCCGGTCGATTGCTGCATGGTTCATCGCATGATGCTGTACTAGTTCAACAATACAGTCAGTGCCGCCGGTTTCTGATCGGACGAGTTTTCCACCAACGCAATATCACCACTACTAGAGCACAGGCGACTGTATCGGCGACCCAGTCGAGCGGATCGCAATCGCGGTGGACGATTGAAGTCGCCTGCGCGAGCTCGATGAGGGCGCCGAGCAGCGAGAGGATGACGATGAGGCTCAGCCCCGACAACCGGCGGAAAGCAAGGGTTCCGAGAATGCCGAGCGTCGCGAACGCCGCAGCATGCTCCACCTTGTCGATATTGTTGACCGAAACGTCGGGTACGCCGGGGGTCAGGGCCATGACGAGCGTAAAGGCGGTCGCAGCCCAGAACGCCGCCTTGACGAGGCGGCCGCCCTCATAATCCTCGATGAAGCTCACTCGGCGTAGTTCGCCGTCGTCTTCTCCCGCACTTCCTCGGCGTTGACGCCGGGCGCCAGCTCGACCAGCTTGAACGGGCTGTCGTGGTCGGGCCGCTGGAACACGGCGAGGTCGGTGATGATCATGTCGACGACGTTCTTTCCGGTAAGCGGAAGGGTGCAGGCCGGGATGAACTTCGGATCGCCGTTCTTCGACGTGTGCTCCATCACGACGATGATCTTCTTGACCCCGGCGACGAGGTCCATCGCGCCGCCCATGCCCTTGATCATCTTGCCGGGCACCATCCAGTTGGCGAGGTCACCATTCTCCGCGACTTCCATCCCGCCGAGCACGGCGAGGTCGATGTGCCCGCCGCGGATCATTGCGAAGCTGGTCGCGCTGTCGAAATAGCTGGTCTGCGGAAGCTGGCTGACGGTCTGCTTGCCGGCGTTGATGAGGTCGGGGTCGACCTCGTCGTCATAGGGGAACGGCCCGATCCCGAGCATCCCGTTCTCGCTCTGCAGCGTCACGATCATGCCCTGGGGCACATGGTTGGCCACCAGCGTCGGGATGCCGATGCCGAGGTTCACATAGAAACCGTCGCGAAGCTCCTTCGCCGCGCGCTGCGCCATCTGGTCGCGGGTCCAGCCCTTGGTCAGCGTTTCGGTGCTCATTTCTTGGCTTCCTTGATCAAATTGGCCGGGAGCCGGTTCTCGGGCGTCTCCTCCTGCCAGAGGATCGACGCGACCAGCCATTTGCCGTCGACCTTCACGAGCTGGAAGCTGTTGATCCCGCGCTCGTGAAAGCTCCCGTTGGCGGTGCGCCCATCATAGGCGGACCAGACCGTCGCGAGCCCGCCCCACACCTCGACGCGGCGCCCAAGCTCGCGCTCGGTGAACCCTTCCTTCTCGAGGATCTCCGCATTGCGCTTGATGTAATCCTCGACCGTCCCGCCTCGCAGTCCTTTTGGACCGATCGCCTTCATTGTCGCACCGGGTGCGAACATCGAGCGCATGCTGTCGAAGTCGCGCTTCTGGCCCGGCGGGCCGGAAATGACGTCATAGACCGCGCGGATCGCCTGATCGATTCCGGCGAGGTCGTCCTTGCTCGGTTGGGATGCCGCCACCGCTGCTGCAACCAGGAGCGAGCCGATCATGCCGCCTCGCGCTGGCGCACGGTGCGGAACTCGATCTTCTTGTCGTAGGGCGCGCCGAGGATCAGCCGCTTCACGTAGATCGACGGCAGATGGATGCAGTCGGCATCGAGGCTTCCGACCGGCACGATCTCCTCGACCTCCGCGACGCAGACCTTGCCGCATGTTGCCGCCGGCTGGTTGAAGTTGCGCGCGGTCTTGCGGAAGATGAGGTTGCCGCTTTCGTCGGCCTTCCAACCCTTGACGATGCTGAGGTCGGCGCGGATGCCGCGCTCCAGCACATATTCCTCGCCGTCGAACGCCTTGGTCTCTTTCCCCTCGGCGACCTGAGTCCCGTAGCCAGTCTTGGTGTAGAAGCCCGGGATCCCCGCGCCTCCCGCGCGCATCCGCTCGGCGAGCGTGCCTTGCGGCGTGAACTCCACCTCGAGCTCACCTGCGAGATATTGCCTCTCGAACTCCTTGTTCTCGCCGACGTAGGACGAGATCATCTTCTTCACCTGGCGGGTACGGAGCAGCTTGCCGAGACCCTCATTGTCGATGCCCGCATTGTTCGAGGCGATGGTGAGGTCCTTGACCCCGCTTTCAACGATGGCGTCGATCAGCCGCTCCGGAATGCCGCACAGGCCGAAGCCGCCGGCAGCGAGCGTCATGCCGTCGAAGAGAAGTCCGTCGAGCGCGCTTTTGGCGTCGGGATAGATTTTCTGCATAGCGGAGCCGCAATAGAAAAGCCGTGGCGGTGGTCAAGCGGACGAGCCTCAGCTAGCCCGGAGCTATGGCCGATCACGCGACGCCCAACCTTCCCTCGCGCGACTTCGAAGCGACCTCCCGCTTCTACGGCGCGCTCGGATTCGTGGAATCTTGGCGCGACGAAGGCTGGATGATCCTAAGGCGTGGCGGGCTGACGCTCG
>Ga0207711_10000761_pt1 | contig 31642 bp, 29 predicted proteins | sample KBSS34metaG_FD_184401 | JGI IMG/M metagenome (GOLD analysis project Ga0207711, IMG submission 184401) | Switchgrass rhizosphere microbial communities from Kellogg Biological Station, Michigan, USA - KBS S3-4 metaG (SPAdes) (version 2) | ecosystem: Host-associated > Plants > Roots > Rhizosphere... | reverse complement strand
CTGAAATCAGTGGCTGCAACCTCATTTCCAGTTTTCCAATCCCTGATCTGAATGATGTATTGAGGTTGGCCGGCAAGGTCCTTCGTGGCGATGCTATACCGACAGGGATAGGGACGTTTCCCTTGTGCGATCCAGATCTGCCAATCAACTTCCTTTTTTCGAAGAGCCAGGTAATCGCACTCAACGCCGCCGATGACGCCACTGCCAAGGTCCTTTACGTCGACGACATCACGCATCAGCTCGTCGTAGGAATTCGACAACAGCAGGTTCGCGGCAGGGAGGTGCCGGTGATATGTCGTCCGCAACACATCGATCAGGTTATCAATCGTGCCCGGTATATCCTTTTGTGCGTACATGTTCAGGTTCTTGCCCAGCAAGGTCAGTGTTTTCCCGTCAAAAGAAGTCTCGACATCGGCAAACCCGCCGGCACGCATGGCACGGATCTTATCAGGCCGGTTAAGTGTCACGGCCCCTGAACTCACCAGTGCGAGTTTTTGTTCATCTTTGGTGACGACCTCGAGGGCGGCGTCGTATTTGAACGAGATCGCCTTCTGCGCCGCCAGATAATCGGACATGGCCTTGAGGATCCTCTTGGCATCTGCCTCATCGGCTCTCGCGTCCACGGACGTCCCCAACATAACCGTCAAGGACAATGCCAACGCGGACATGCCGCGCAAAGCATTTTTCACTGCTTTTCCGGTCGTCTTCTTCATCTAGGCGTACCCCGCGAAATGGAGCGCCGAACTCAGCCCTCCGGAATGCTTGAACTTGGTGCAACATCCGGGGATAGGAATTCGAAACCACCTTTTCCCCGTCCGCGACTATATCGCCGGCCCGACGTAGCGGTCAATGGCGCGGTGTTCTGTGAAAATTTCCCTCTCGCGGTGATTATTTGAGCCCTGTATCGGCCCGAATCGCTTCGACACAGTCTGACCGCTACACGCAAGCCCAGGTGCGTGAGTATCCCTGACAATCACCGCAGGCTCTTCGATGGCGGCGATGATCTTCAGGTCGCCGCGACAATACGGGTAGCGCTAAGATCGCATTGAATCGAAACGCGCCGGATACAGATCGCGACGGTCTGCTTTGGGGAAATATCGCCACTGACCGGTTGTGGCCGTGAGCAGCCTGTCGAGCGATCGGCTCAGAGCGAGTCCGCGGTCCTTCGGCTACAGATAGAATATGCCTCTGCCGTAATCCCGCCTCTTCCACTAAAGGATTTCAAATGACCATTTCCATGTATCAGGCGACCGTTCCGCGTTTCGTCAACATCCTCGGCAACCTGTCAAACATCCTCGACAAGGCGCAGGCCCATGCCGACGCCAAAAAACTCGACGGTGCCACGTTGACCACCTATCGCCTGTTCCCTGACATGCTGCCTATGACCAAGCAGGTGCAGATCGCCTGCGATACCGCCAAGGGCGTGGTGGCGCGCCTGGCCGGGGTTGAGATCCCGGTGTACGAGGACAACGAGAAGACCCTGGCGGAGCTGAAGGCGCGCATCGCCAAAACTGTCGCCTTCATCCAGACCGTGACGCCGGGGCAGATCGACGGCACCGAAGACAAGGAAATCGTGATCAAGCGCGGCGACAAGGAAACACACTACAAAGGCATGCAGTTCCTGCTCGGCCATGCTGTGCCGAACTTCTATTTTCATGTCACCACGACCTACAACATCCTGCGCCACAACGGCGTCGAGATCGGCAAACGCGACTACCTGGGCAATCCTTAGTCACCCATGTGCCTGCTCCAAGCCGCGCTCGCACTTCCCGATCTTGGTCCAGCTGCACTCGGATTTAGGAGCCGCACGAAACCGCAAGTAACTGCAATGACGGCAGCCCCACCCGGCGGGTTTGGTTGTATTCGCTGGTTGGGCGACCGCCCAGGTTTGGCCGTGAGCGGTCCGCCAGGCGGCGATCTTGGCGGAGAGGGCGGGATTCGAACCCGCGTTAGGCTATTAACCTAAACACGCTTTCCAGGCGTGCGACTTAAACCGCTCATCCACCTCTCCGTGTGCACGCAGGCGCGAATTCTAGCATCGCCCCCATTTGAGAGCGATGCCGGCGCCGCCGACATCTAGTGGCACACGGTGCCGGGAGGTGTGAAGACTTCGCGCGTGATGTCCCTGGATTGCGTTTCGTCGTTGACGGTATAGGTAAATATTCCCGAATTACCGTCGTAGAAAGCGAGCTGCGCGCTGCCGACGGTCGATCCGGTAGCGCCGCCAGGGCTGCCGAGCGGCGGGAAAGGCACGGCGTTGAACGGCGGGCCCGCGGTCAATCGCATCAGGTCGCCGGTATACGAGCTCAACCCGCTCTTGGTCAACGTCGCCACCATCCACATCGGCGTGTGGTCGACATCGTAAGTGAACCAGGTGACGAAGATCGTGTCTCCCTCGTGCGTCAGATTGATCCCCCAGCCCGCTTCCGATCCTGCCGGCGCGGCCCACCACAGGTCCTGATAGTTGTTGGTCAGCGCCAGATTCACTTGCGCACCGAACGTGCACAGCGGCACCGGGCCGAACGTCTGTCGCGTGATCGCCTTGGTCTGCGAAATCCCCTTGACCGTGTAGGCGAATGTCCCGTCGTTCGCATCGCTGAACGTCAGGGTGCCGGTGCCGACCGCGGAGCCAGTTGCGCCGCCGGGGCTTCCAATCGGCGGGAACGGCATCGCATCGAACGCCGGACCGGTGGCCTGGAACAGCGTGCCGGTATAGCTGTTCGGGGCGCTCTGCGTTGCGCTCATTACCAGCCACCACGCTTTTCCGGTCAGGTCATACGTGAACCACGACGCGAAGATCGTGCCGCCCTGGTGCGCGAAATTGATGCCCCAGCCTGCTTCCGAGCCGCCGGGAGCGTTCCACCACAATCCGCCGTAGTTGCGCCGGTTGACCACCGCCGTCAGCGCCCTACCGGCATCAAGCATGCCCGCGCCGCACGTCGTGGTCGTGCAATAGCATTCGAGCTGGTCGATCTGCGGACTTCCGATGGGTTGCGGCGCGACGCATTGCGCCAGCGGCGTGCCATCGGTGTTGCTGAGCCCCGAGCTCGGAAACGGTCGTGCGCCGGACTGCAGCAGCGAGCGCACCGCGGCCGGTGTCAGCGTCGGATCGGCCGATAGCATCAGGGCAATCGTGCCGGTCACCATCGGCGCGGAAAAGCTGGTACCCAGGGACGAATTGAAGCTGTCGGTGTAAATCGAGCCGCCGGCCGCATTGGAAATCGGGTTGGTCAGCCCGGAATTCGCTGCGGTCAGCATCGGATAAAGACAGGGCGTTCCCGGCGCGGTGTTGACACAGTTGCCGGCCGGCGCGGCGATGCTTATCGCCGGACCGAGATCCGCAAATCCGACCTTGCTGCCGACATGCCGCAGTCCGGTGACAGCGATGACGCCGGTACAGTTCGCAGGCGCCCCTGCGGCGTGCCCGGTGCTGTTGCCGGCCGATGCGACAACGACCGCACCGACCGCGTTGATCGCGGCGACGGCATCGACATACGCCGCCGTGCACGCGGTTTCGCCACCCAAGCTGAGATTCAGCACGCGCGCCGGCGTCGGATTGACCGGCGTGCCCGGCACATCCAGGCCTGCAGCCCAGCGCATCGCGGCGAGGATGTCCGAATCGTACCCGCCGCACTTGCCCAGCGCGCGCACCGGCAGGATACGCACATTGCGCGCGACGCTCGCCATGCCGATTGCATTGTTGGTCAGCGCGCCGATCAGCGCGCTGGTTTGCGTTCCGTGCCACGAGCTGTCCTCGGCGACGGTGTCGCACTTATAGAAAACGCTATGCCGGTCCGTGACCTCCGCCAGCGTCAGCCAATCGCCGGGATCGGAGGCGTCGGCGTCGCGACCATCGCCATCGTTGGCCGTGGGGATGTCGCTGATCATGTCGTACCCCGGAAGGAGCTTGCCGCCGGCCGCCGCTCGTTGCAGGTCGGGATGATCGAAACGCACGCCGGTGTCGATCACGCCGACGACGATGTCGCTATTCGCCGGCGCCAGATCCCACGCGGGCTCGACGTTGATCGACGACTGCACGTCGCCCGCCGGCGCGCGCAGATACCACTGGCCGACGGTGGGACCGCCGGAGCTGGCAGTCACCGGCGGTCCGGTGAAATACAAGGGATCGTTCGGGGCGGTGGAAATGCGGCGGCGCTGGTCGGGCACCGCGTACTCGACATCGCCTTCAAGGGAAAGGCGCTCGGCCAACTGTGCCGATGTCAGTCCGTGCGCGAAGACGACGTGCGCGCGCCGGCTTACACCGGAGCCGGTGCGAAGCTCCAGTCCCACGCGCGTGCCAAGTGCCCTCGCGCGCTCGACCCGCTGCTCGGCGGCAGGAAGCGCCTGGTCGGCCAGCAGCGGCGAATCGGCCTTGTATTTGACGATAACCCGCGCATCGGCAGCCGGGGCCGGGGCCTGGGTCTGTGCCTGCGGCGATAGCGCCAGCAAGAATGCGCATGACGCGACCAGCGCCAGCACGGATTTATGCATCGGGGTCTCTTCGTTTGTAACGCAGCCCCGCCCGTTACCGGCCGGGAAATGATGTGCCGCCTTCTGACCGTCGATCCGCCGCGGCGTTCACCACGCCCATGCAAACATCTTGCCTTCCGTCGGTCCTCGGTGGGCGCGCGTCGGCGCGTGATCGATATCGATGACCTGGGAACCGCGCGCATGGCGGCTAGATGCCGCGCGCCAAGCAAGCTGACGCCGCGCTGACTGCGCGAGGCAGGTTACGCACGCACGGAGCGTTACAAGAATGCGGCGAAAGAGGAAAGTTGCGCCGGCCGGCAGTGCGCCGGCCGGGTTGTTTCAAAACGTCGGGATCGGCTCGGCACCTTCCGAGGCGTTGAATTCGTTGACTTCGAATTCCTTCGGAAAGTAATAGGGCTTCCCTGGCGCGCCCATCTGCGGATCGTCGCTCGGGTTCGTGTACTTGATGTCGTACGGCCCCTCGCCGTGAATCTCGATCACCGTCTTTCCCTTGGTGAATGCGAATTGCTGCGCCCGCGCCGGCACGTAGAGGAAGCCACCCTCCTTGACCGGATGCGCGATTCGCTTGTCGTAGGTTTCCTGGCTCGCGACGAATAGCGCGCCGGAAATCACCGTCACGTGCTCGGTCTTCGAGTGCCAATGAAACGGCATCTTGTACCGCGGCGGCATCATCACCCGCATCACGTACTGCCCTTCCGTGTTTGGATCGCCATGGAGCACGGCGACCTGGGCGCCTTTCGGAAGCGCCGGCGGCGCCGCGACCCATTTAACGCTTTTCGCGTTGATCAGCACCTGATCCGCTGCATTGCCCGCAGCCGGAGCGATGGTCGAAAAAGCCAGCGTCACGAAACTGACCAGCACTGACGCGAACCAATGATGCGGAGCTTGCATGACGGACTCCTCTCACTTGTTTGGACGACACCCAGCCCGCGCCGGGATTCAGCCGCTTATCGTACCGCACGGAGCGCGATCGAGCTATAAGCGCCTCAACGCAGGACTGCTGGCGAGGACAAGGCTTGAATTTCGCCCGGCGTGCGCTTGCACTGCGAGCAATGCTCCGCGCTACCGCTGGAGAGCCTTGCGAGCTATTTCTTCGGGGCGGAAGGATCGACCAGTTCGGGTTCGCCCACTTCCACCTTGCCACGGCGCTCGTTGATCTCGGAAGTCATCACCGCCGCGCCAATCGACGTATTGATCAGCGTGACGATGCGGCCAAGGAGGTACTGCTGGGCATCGCTCTGACTAAGGTCCAAGGCCGGCTTGTGGTGGGGTTCGGCGAGCTTCTTATTGTCGAAGCCCTGCTGTTTGTCGAGTACTGCCAGGGTTTTTGGATCCAGTACCCAAACCGCGACGTACGAAAACGGCGCGAGAAAGGTTCTCGCCTTGATCTTCTCGTCGTCCCTGGTAACGGCATCGACCCCGTCCAGGGGTTCGGGAGTAAGCTCGCGCGGAATGCCGCCTAGAGGATTCGCGCACCCAGTTTTGCAGAGCCGCTCGGAGAAAACGCCGAATCCCTGCAACTTGCTTGCCATGCCGTCGACGTCCAGCGCCCGATAGGCCGGTGTCGCAACCACGATTCTTTCCCACTGCGCACGCTCGGGCATCTTTTCCAGTTCCGCGACGACCGCGCCGATGGCGGCCTCATCGCGCTTGGAAGGCGCGACACTGTCCATCTGACTCGCCGCGAGCGACATGTAGATGCGTTTGCTGGCCGGGTCTATTTTCGCTATCGCACTGTCCAGACCGTATAAAGCAATTCGGTTGAGGACGTTGTTCTGAACCTGCGACGTGCTGCGCCGATAGTTCGAAAGGTGACTGCCAGTGACCTGAACGTCGGATACGACGGTGAATTCCTCGCCGACCGCGGCAATGAGCGCATACACCCTGGGTTCGCCGGGCTTGATCGATGCGGACGCGGCCTCGGCGTATGCCTGCGCCGTCACCAGCCCCGCCAACACGCATCCCGCTGCCAAGGCAATTGTGCGCATGATGCGCCGCCTCGAAATCTGCCGTGAAGGACCGTATCTTATACGATGCGGGGTGAGGCCGGCCGCCGTACGGGCATCGTAGGTCGCCTGCGTGAATGCCTAAATTCCTACAAGGGATTCAGTTTCCATCCGATTCCGCCGCCATCCACACTCGTCTATCGTTCAACCTGCGCACCGCGCGGCGCGGTAGCGCATTTGAACGGAGGTTACTGTCATGGCAGACGATAGGAGCAAACGCGGCGCGCAAGACCGGCGCACGGTGGCCGGCAGCGAACGTTACGAATTGGACTACGAAGCCGAAAAGCTCGGCATCAGCCCGGAGCAACTCAAGGCGATCATCGCGAGAGTCGGCACGGACCGCGCCAAAATCGAAGAGGCGGCGGGCAGAGTCAAGAAGTAATGGATTACGGCACAGCCGGAGCGACGTACCGATGCACGCGTCTCAAGCGCAGGTATGCGCTCTTGTAGCCGGGGCAACGCTCTACCGAACAAGATGGAGTGGCGCTTCTTTTCTTAACAACTCGGCAAGCACCTTATCGGATGAGGTTCCGACCTTTGCTATAGCACCGCGCAATTCGTTTTCGCTGCATCCAAAAAGCCTGCACCAGATACGGACTTCGTGCGGGTCATTTGGCTTGATCGGACTGGCCCACGAATTCGGCGCGCTACGGATATCGGGTTTCATAGATCCGGCCCTCGGGTCGCCCGTCGGTGCTGCCGGATATAGTGCGCCTCTGCCAGCACCGATGCAAGGCCACGCCGCTATCGCGGCTGTTGTGGGCGGTGCTAGGCTAGATTGCAACGGTAGCGTCGGCACCAAATACCCGACGGCTCGGAGGGGAAATCGCTGGCGCTCGCGACAGGGTTCCCTCGCGCGACGCGGTGAACCCTCGTTATTCTAAGCGCGGGAGACTGCTCGTTCGAAGGTCATCCTTCGGTGGAGTTCCTGCCAAGGTGGGATCGAAATGCTCGGCCACCGCCTTGCCGCCAAGTCCGCCCGCAATTGCGCCAACAGCTGCACCTACGGCCGTGCCTAGCGGCCCGGCAGCGACCGTGCCAGCCGCCGCACCGGCAGCGATACCACCTACCGCTGCGCCAAGTCCAACTCCAACCGGGTGGGCACCAGGGGCGCCAGTAATCGGATCAAGATTTGTTGCGACCTGTGTTGGGGTGCCATCTTTGCTGTCATTGTCCATTCAATTCTCCGCTGTACGGTGGAACAGTTGAAACGCCGGTTCAGTTATCCGAATCGGCTGACGAAACCCACAAGAACGCGCTTCCCTGGCTAACACGCGAAGTTCACAAAATGATGGACTACACCGCTGGGTGTCGTCTATGCGGTGACGTACATAGCGACATATCGAAGAATCACGGGCGCGGCGATAGACCTTCTTGCTGGCGTGCGGCACCGCACAGACGGTCCGGTAGCCGACGAGCATTCTCAGATCCGTATTGGCGGCACGGCCACTTGCGGCAGCAGCTTCGCGGCTCGTGGCGTTTCCTCCTCAACGTTCCCGTTTGCTTACGCGGGAAATCAAGGGCACCGTGTCTGAGATTCATCTCGCGCTGCTCCTGAGCGCTCTCGATTGGAGTCGACCATGTTAAGGAATGCGACAAAATCCGTTCTTGTGCTTGCGATGCTGGCAGCCGCAGGCTGCGCTTCTATTCCCGAGAGGGACGGTGTGATGGAAGACGCGCGAGTATCTGTTAATGCTGCGCGCAACAACCCACAAGTGGTGTCTTACGCTCCTGCGGAGCTCGATCAGGCCGTCGGCACACTGCGTCAAGCGGATGATCTGGCCGCCCGCGGCGGCCGAACGGGCGAGGTGCACCAACTCGCAATGCTTGCAAGCCAGCGCGCGGCCTTCGCGCAAGACGCGGCGCGAACACGAAGTGAGCAAGCAGCGCTTATGGTCCAGCGGAGGGCTAACGACGCGCAGGCGACGGCGAACCAGAGCCAGCGCCAAGCCGACTCGGCGCAGGCCCAGGCGACTGCAGCGCAGCGCCAAGCTGAAGAGGCGCAGCGTGTTGCGTCTTCCATGCAGGTGCCCGCCGACGCCTATGCGCCGCCCGCCTACGACTACCGCAGGCGTCAGAACGAGCCCGTGTACGAGGCGAATGTGACTTACGTCCGTGCCGTGGTCGGTCCGCCGCAGCAACGCTGTTGGGTAGATCGCGAGCGGGTAGGAGGCTCATCCGGCGTCAACATTCCGGGCGCAATCATCGGCGGCGTGATCGGCGGCATCCTCGGCCACCAGATTGGCGGCGGCCATGGGCAGGATATCGCTACAGGTATCGGAGTCGTCGGTGGTGCAGCGGTGGGCGCGAACGTTGCCCGGGGCCCGGACGGTCCGGTTTACACGCAGAACGTGCAGCGATGCGAATACGTACCGACTTCAGCGAGCCTGGACTATTGGGATGTTACATACACCTACGGCGGCTATGAGCATCGCGTGCAAATGATGACGCAACCGGGTCCTACGATCTGGGTAAACGCGCGGGGCGAACCCAGAGTCTGATCAGCGCCGGCCGCGTCGTGAGCCAATCCGCTGCACGGCCCGCAAATTGATTGAGGCGGGCCGCTGCAGGCTGGATCGAGCACTTCCGCCTCACGATTAAGGGGCGCCCAGCGGCCGCGGCGCTACAGCGGAATGCAGACCCGCTCCGATACAGGACACGCGGGGCTGCTCCGCACATAAAGGATGCGTCCAGCCAAACCTCGCGGTCTGTTCCAGCGGCCCGTATTCCGTGTCCGCTGGCCGCCGCCCTTCTATGGCGTCAGCCTTTCGTCGCTGTTGTCGCAGCGGCGTCCGAATAAATCTCGGACAGGGTTCGCTCGGCGAGGGAGCGCAGTTCGTCTAAGGTGTGAATGAGCAAAGTGCTTGTCGCCCCAGTCACTCCTACGTTGCCGGTCCTGATCGCGGAATATGACTGGGTGGCGATATCTACTAGCCGTCGGTGTTCGTCCGAGAAAGTACTCAAGCGATCACGCAGGGTTTGCACTTGATCGTTGAGCGAGATCTGGCGCGCATTCCCGAAAGACGTGACCGCGTCTGCAATAGCGTCGTCGAGACACCGGTTCAGCGTACGAAACTCGTCCGCCGAAATTTTGGCATGCTGCTCAACCGCTATCTCGGTAACGGATTGGCAAATATCCCCATATTCGTGAACAACTTGATCGATGCTGTGCCCGAGGCGCAACAATTCGGCGCCGTGCAATGCCGCGGCACGAGCGAACTCAGAGTGACCTGGCGTCGGCTCTGGCTCGGTAGCTTCACGGGCGGCCGTGGCCTGCTCGAGACGAAGCGTATCGCCGAGCTGCTGCAGAAATAGCGGCACGCCGTGATCTATGGCTGCGGGAACTTCGGCGGGTTCGAATCTATGCATCGCCTTTTCCCTGCAACGCCTGATCAACTCTTCCTGATTCGCCGTCAAAAGCTCGTGTAGCACACCGCAACCATACTCGGCCCAAAATTGGTCGTCTGTTCGTTACCGAACGTGCCTGATAATTGCGCCTACTGCGCAAATGAATAGCCAGACTTGTCCTGCTTGGCCCGGTACATGGCCCGGTCCGCACTTGTGACCAGCGTATCCGCATCTGTGCCATGTTTCGGGAATATCGAGATTCCAATACTCGCCTCAACACTCAGGGTGGTGGCGACGCCGCCTACGCTGACGTTAAGCGGCGCTTGAATCTCCTTGATGATTTTTTCCGCGATCAATGAAATATTGGCTTCGTTTTTGATGTCCAATGCCAAGTACAAGAATTCATCGCCGCCATGGCGGCTGACTGAGTCGCCCCCGCGCCTGTTGTCCTGGAGTCGACGCGCGACGGTTTGTAAGACGCTGTCACCCAGGTCGTGTCCATATCGATCATTGACCTCTTTGAAATCGTCCAGATCCACGAACATCAACGCCAGGGTCCAGCCATGTCGTTTAGCCTGCGCCAGACCATGTTCCAGCCGATCATGGAACAGTGCGCGGTTCGGCATACCGGTCAACGCATCATGGAGGGAAGCATGGCGAGCGCCTTCTTCCTGCTCTACTGACGCCGCGAATCGTAGGTCAAGCATGTCTCGCTCCCTGACCTCACGCCCTAACGCCCTGACTACAACTGACAGCTTTTCGGACGCCTTTTGCATGCTAATTTGAATCGCCTCGGTGCTTCTGAGGACAGTTTCGGCCGGCGGCGGCGCGGCAGGAGTGTCGAGATAATGCTTAATAGCCAAATCAAGCATCGCAAGGTTTCTGACAGATTCCGCTACCAGGCCTTGGATATCCTCGCATTGTCGCAACACCTTGGTTAGCGACAAGGCTCGCTCCCTATCCTTTGGTAAATCCGTGTTCGGATCGATGCTCATGAGCGACTAAACCTCCCGACGGCAGTAGCTTCCCTCCGAAAAGCTACCTGGTGATGTAGGGCAGGAGACGATCGAACTCCGTCTTGACCACCCGGTAGCACATCTACGCGTGACTCAACGCGCGGGCAAGCTCCCGACTCCCTCGCGCTAGGAGCCTCATTCGCACCCGGTCGCGGCGGCCTATCGCGAAAGCGGTCGTCCCTGACCGGCTGCAATCCTCCAACTCCGGACTCTAAGCAACTACCGAGCAGACCTCCTGGTGTCGAGTCGAAGCATTGATGGGGCGGTCTTTGCATCCCGATTCGTTTCATCTTTTAGCCAGGCGATGAATGCCTGGACCGGTACGCTTGGATCGGACGGTTGCCTGTCGATGAGATAGAAGGCTCCTAGTCGAGCGACCCAGTCCTTCCCAAGCGGCGCGCAAAGTACTCCCTCCCGCAAATGGCGTGCAAGATGAGGCCACTTGCCGATGGCGACGCCAGCGCCATCCACCGCAGCCTGTATCACCTGGTCGTAGTGTGAAAATCGCATCGACTTGCGCGGCGCGATCGGTCGCAGCTTCATGCCGTCCGACCATTCTTGCCAGTCGTACCAAGGACGACCGTAGACCACGGTTTCGAAGTCCAGCCGAACGTGGCGCTTGAGATCGATGGGCGTGCGCAACGGGTACGTTCGGCTCCTGGCGAGCGCCGGCGAGCAGACAGGAAACTGGAGATACTCCACGAGTTTGTCCGCTTCCGGCGGGGTTTCCCAGGGCGGCACGAAATGAATCGCAAGATCGAGATGCTCGCGCTCGATTTCGATCCGATCATTGGTTGCTACGACACGCACGTTGGTCTCAGAGTGTCTTCGGGAAAACTGTCGCAACCGCGGGACAAGCCAAAGGGATGCGAGCGCGACAGTCGTCGTTACCCCCAGCGAGTGATCCGCACCCACCAGTTGATCAACCGTGCCATCGATCAGCGCGAGGGCGTCGTCGGTCGCGCGATAGAGGGCCTCACCCGCATGGGTTAGCTTCAGCGAACGGTTGACCCGGTGGAAAAGCGCCTGCCCCAGCTGCAGTTCAAGCGTTCGGATCGAATGACTGATCGCCGACTGGGTAACGAACTGTTCGCGCGCCGCGCGAGTGAAGCTCAGGTGCGCTCCCGCGGCGCGAAATGCTCGTAGAAGGTCCAGAGAAAGACGCGGATGTCGTCTCATGCAAATTTCTCATGGCTGCAACGAAAAATCATCGCTTGAAGCAACGCGCGGCCGGCACTCAAAATCGCTCGCGTTACACAACACCACTGAGCCCTTTAGGAGTATAGCGATGCTTATAACGCCGTTCCACCTTTCAAATCGCGGCTGCCTCGTTGGCCTGGCGTTCGTACTCGCTGCGAGCAACAGTTTGGCATCCGAGTTGGATCGTGCGGGTCCAAACCTCAGATTGACGATTGTTCCCGAATACTACGTAGTAGGCAATGCACGCTTCAACAATGTTGCATCCGTGGAAACGTGGCTGCTTTTCAAGCGCAGTCGCGTCGGGGCGATCGACCGTTGTGAATCGACTACCGAACCAAGGCTCCTCGCTGCGGTCGAGCGGCTCTATCCTCCGCCAGGCGAGGTCCTGGAACTCCGAACCCTGCCGGCCGCTGCGCGCGATTGCACGCGAGATTGGACAGCGCCCAACAGTGGCGAGGTCGCAGGATTCTTAAGAGAAGAGGATTACCTGGCGACTGACGAAATGGGCCGTAGCTTGATTCCATAGCATGTCAACGCCGCCGTCCGCACGCCACTCACGCTTTAGCCGTATAGACACTTGGGGGCGGTTTGAAAGACTTTTAGGGAACAAGATACCCCCGTTCGCGGACGGTCAACGATGATAGGCCATGGATACCCCCGGCGGTACCCCCGCTTGAGGTTGGCTTAAGCAAAGCGCCGTTGCGCGTTGTTACTGCTCGGGACTGGGTGAAACTAGAGGGAAACGCGCGGACGGACACGGCTGGGTGTCACTTGCTGCGCCGCGTTGCGCTTCCTTGCTGCAGGAAAGTGGCGGAGAGATAGGGATTCGAACCCTAGATAGGCTTCCACCTATACTTGATTTCGAGTCAAGCGCCTTCGACCACTCGGCCATCTCTCCGCTTAACTGATGATTTTATCACAGCGAAAGTGGCCGCTGATTCGACCGGATGTTTAGCGACGGCCACTTGCCGGCAACTCGCTGTTCAGCGAATCCTTCAGACGGCCCATCACATCTTCATAGGCGCCCATGATGTGCGCCTTGATCAGCTTCCCCACCACCGCGGGCCGCTTTCCTTGGTACGCTTCGAAGATCTCCCGATGGTCTTTCAGCGCCTTGGTCTTCGCACCGGGACGATTGATCTGAAGCCGCAAATAGCGGTCGGTCGCCGTGTACAGCGATACGACGATGGCCATCATGCGCGGCCGGTTCGCGGGCTCGCACATCGCGGTGTGAAATGCCCAATTCAGCCGGCTCAGCGTTTCCGGATCCGCGCCATTCTTGACGGCCTTCTCATATTCGGCGAGGCAAGCCGCTATATGAGCGACATCCGCCAGCGTCGCGGCTTCGATGGCCTTCTTGACCAGCATCGACTCGAGAATCAGACGCGCCTCGAATAGATCGATCGCGTCCTCGGGGCTCAGCGAGGCGACGACAGCGCCTTTGTGCGTGTGAATGACGACGAGGCCTTCGGACTCGAGTTGGAGCAACGCCTCTCGAATCGGAATCCGGCTTACGCCCAGTTCGGCGGCGACGGCCTCCTGCCTGATCTGCTCGCCGCCTTCGTACTCGCCGCTGACGATTCGCCGTCGCAGCTCCTCGGCGACCGAGCCGGTAACAGTGTGACGTTTGATTACTGGCGTCTGCGACCTGACTTTCATGATCCTCCGGCTAGCGTCCAACATGTGCACGCATCATCACGCGCGATGTCGCGCGGCGCTGTTGACAGCTGCAATCGCAAATTGGATCATTGTATCCAATATGCGCTCGTCGACCAACCCGCTTCGCCGATGAGACTGGACCGAAATATCACGGTCGTCGGGGCGCATGCCGAAGGCGAAGTCGGACGCGTCATCACCGGTGGTGTGCTTCCTCCGCGAGGGGCGACGATGTTCGAGCGGATGAAAACTCTGGAACGGGAAAGCGGCTGGCTGCGCGACATGCTGCTGTTCGATCCCCGCGGCAGCGTCAATGCGGCGGTCAATCTGATTACGCCACCGGTCAGCCCTGAAGCAGACCTCGGCATGATCGTCATGGAATCGATCTACTATCCGCCGATGTCGGGATCGAATCTGATGTGCACGGTCACGGTCGCGCTGGAGACGGGGATGATTCCGATGCGCGAACCGATGACGACGGTTCGGGTCGACACTCCGGCCGGGCTGGTCGAAGTGACCGCCGAGTGCGCCGGCGGTCGATGCAAGCGAGTCACCTTCCGGAACGTACCTTCGTTCGTCATCCATCGCGATCGAAATATCGAGGTCAGCGGGATCGGGACCTTGCGCGTCGACGTGGCCTACGGCGGCATGATCTATTGCCTGCTCGACGCGGTCGATGCCGGCTTTTCGCTCGCGCGCGACGAGGCTCGGGACCTGGTGATAATCGGCGAGCGGATCAAGTCTGCCGCTGCCGAGCAGCTCCCCTCCGTGCACCCGGAAAACGCCGGTATCCATACGATCAACCAGACCGAATTCACCGGACCTGTCGAGATCCGTGACGGAGTGAAGACCTCGAAGAACGCCGTCGTCGTTTCTCCCGGCAGGCTGGATCGCTCGCCCTGCGGGACCGGCACGTCGGCCCGTCTGGCGCTTTTGCACGCACGCGGCGAGCTGACGGCCGGCGAGCGATTTCGACACCTCTCGATCCTCGACACGGCCTTCGAATCCCGCATCGTGGATACTCGCCAGGTGGGCAGCATGGCCGCCGTCGTGCCCGAGATCGGCGGCCGCGCCTGGCTGACCGGCGTGTCGCACTACGGCGTGGATCCGGATGACCCGTTTCCCAGCGGATATCGCCTCGCCGATACCTGGTTCACCTAGATGTCCGGGCACACCGACGGTCCGCCAAGGGTCGAAAGCCTCGATGGCATCGTGTTGGGGTTCGTCGGCACCGGGACTATCACGGCGTCGATCGTCACCGGCCTGTGCGCTGCGCCGGAGTCGTCCAACCGCATTTGGCTTTCGCCGCGTAACGCGGACGTCGCCGCGCGACTGGCATCGACCTGTTCGCAGGCGACGGTCGCTCGCTCCAATCAGGAGGTTCTCGATCGCAGCAACATCGTCTTCCTCGCGCTGCGGCCTCAGATCGCGCACGACGTCCTCCGCGGTCTTCACTTCAGGCAGGATCATCGCGTCATCAGCCTGATTGCGACGTTCTCCAGGGACAGGATTGCCGCGCTGGTCGCACCGGTAACGTCGATCAGCTGCGCGGTGCCTCAGCCTACCGTAGCGGCGCGCCTGGGCCCCACGGTGATCTTTCCGCCCGATCCCGTGGCAAGGACGCTGTTCGCTCGCCTGGGCGTGGCCGTCGAAGTAAACAGCGAGAGCGAATTGCGGGCGCTGTGGGCTTCCACGGCGGCGATGGCGTCGTATTTTTCCACACTGGACACGCTGGCGTCGTGGCTGATCCGGAACGGCGTACACGCCAGGACCGCCCGCGACTACATTGCCGCCATGTTCCGCGGTCTGAGCCACGTACCTCTGGCGTCGAAGGCCCCTTTCGGTGAACTGGCCGACGAGTTCAAGACCAAGGGCGGATTGAACGAGCAATTCGCGCGAGACCTTGCCCGCAGTGGCGTCTTCGATGCCTGGTCCGCCGGTCTGGACACAATCCTGACGAGAATCGAGAAAAGCGACAACGCTCCCGACGCGCCGCCCGCCGCGCGCGACGAGACCGGCAGTAGCCGCTAGCCGTCTGGCTCGCAGCTGCCCTTGCCTGGATATCGCGGCGAGGCTCAACGTCGCCGGATCCCGGCGGCGAGTTACCGAAATTCGTTCTTGAAGAACTTGCCGTCCTTCATGATGGCCTTGATGAACTTCCCCTGCCCCTGCAGCAGCTGCAGATTCTCCGTCGGGTCTCCGTCGATCACCAGGAGATCGGCGCGCGCACCTTCGGCCACCACGCCGATCTCCCCGCCCATCTGAAAGAGCTCGGCCGCGATCGACGTTGCCGAGCGAATGACGTCGATCGGCTTCTGGATCTCCGACCGGATCAGGAATTCCTCCGACTGTCTATCGTGCATCGTGCCCAGCAAGTCGGTACCGAAGACGATCTTCACGCCGCCGCGACTGCAGATCTCGAGGGCGCGGGTGCCGGCCTCGAACACTTCGGGCACCTTGGCGATGACGTGCGGCAGCAATCCATGCCGGGCGCCCTCCTTCGCCATCGTGAACAGAATGACCAGCGTGGGAACGATGTAGGCGTCCTTCTGCACGAAGAGCTTTGCCGTCTCCTCGTCCAGCAGGTTGCCATGCTCGATCGAGCGGACGCCGCACTCCAACGCCCGGTTGATGGCGCGCGCGGTGTACGCATGCCCCATGCAGTAGATGTTCGCCGCTTCCGCTTCCTCGACCGCGGCCTTGATCTCTTCGACCGAGTATTGCGTGCTGTTGATCCGATCGGTCGGTGAAGCGATTCCTCCCGATACCATCAGCTTGATATGGGTGGCGCCCTTGCGCACCTCGTCGCGGACGGCGCGCCGGACCTCGGTCACGCCGTCGCATATCCGGCCAAGGCTCGGACAGCACAGGCACTGGTCGAAATTCTCACCCGGACCGCGCATGTCGCCGTGGCCGCCGGTCTGCGACAGCGCCTTGCCGCAAAACAGGATGCGCGGACCTTCGACGTAACCCTGCTCGACCGCTGCCGCGATGCCCCAGTCCGCCCCGCCTGCATCGCGCACCGTTGTGAATCCGCGGTGCAGCATGCCTTTCAGCACGCCGATCATGCGGCTCGCGGCGTAGAACGGCGACCAGCCCTGCAACTCGACGAAGCTGTTGGTCCCGCTGACGATGTGTACGTGCGCATCGCACAGGCCCGGCATCAGGACTCGGCCGGCGATGTCGACGACCGTCGCGTCGGCTTTCAGCCGGGTTTCCGAAACCCGCTTGATGCGGCCGTCGACGACGAGGACGTCGCGCTCTGCCAGCACCGCGCCGCCGACGACGTCCAGGACGCGCGCATTGCGGAACAGAATCGAACTCATGCTTGATCCTTTATCACCATCCGGCCCGCAAGGCATCGACAGCCGAGCACGCTCGCCCGGACGGCCGCCATTGAGCGCGCCGCCCAGGCGTGACGATGGACAACCTCAGAGCGAGAACAACGGGTCCATCGGACGGGCAAGCCACTTCCTGTGCAGCTTGTCCAGCTCGCCGTTGACCTTGTTGAAGAAGATAAACGAATTGAGCCACTGCAGCATGTTCGACTCGCCCATCTTGACGGCCATGTGACCGGGGCTCGGGCGGATGACGAACTTGAGATCGAATTCCTTGTTGGGATTCTTCTTGGCGAGCTCGACGGCGACAAAGCTGCTGCAGGCGAACAGTTGCGACTGCCCAGAAAGATAGGCTGCCGCCGCGGCTGCGTCATTCTCCATGCGCATGATGTCGGCCTGCGGATTCATCTCGGTCAGCGCGGTTTCCTCGGTGTTGCCCTTCGCGGCGCTCACCTTGTAGTTTTTCAGCTCGGCCGCCGAGTGAACCTGAAGATTCTTCGGACCGAACACCGCAAGGGAAGTGCTGGCGTAAGGCGCGCTGAACCACACCTGCTTTGCACGTTGCGGCGTGAGACCCATGAGCGACACGGTGATGTCGACCTTGTCGGTCAGCAGGTACGGAATGCGATTCGCGCCGGTGAGCGGGATCAGCTCGACCTTGACGCCCAGCGCGGTTCCCACCATGTGCGCGAGATCGATGTCGAAGCCTTCCGGCTCCCGATTGACGTTCTGGAAGCCGAACGGCGGCAGATCGGCCGGTATCCCTATGCGAATCACCCCTTTGGAGAGAACGTCCGCAAATTTGTCGGCGTAAGCGGGGCCGCATGAAAACAACACGGCCGCGCCGATCACAAAGAGTCTGATTAGGCGATGCAACATGATTCTCTCCTGGTGGTGGTGAAGTCTGTTTCAAATCGGCGAGCCCGAACTTCCGAGCCGCTGCCCAATGCGCGCCTGTTGACGCTGCCGGCGCCCGGCATCAGTTGAGGACCGAGCCGAGAAAGTTCTTCAGCTCGTCGGTCTTCGGCGACTGGAAGAACTCGGCAGCCGGGCCCTGCTCCCAGATCGTGCCCTGGTTCATGAAAAGCACGCGGTTCGCTACCCGACGCGCGAAGTTCATCTCGTGCGTCACCAGCAACATCGTCATGCCTTCTCGCGCCATGTTCTCGAGGACGCGCAGTACTTCGCCGACAAGCTCCGGATCGAGCGCGGACGTGATCTCGTCGAAAAGCATGATCGTCGGAGACATCGCGAGTGAGCGGGCGATCGCCACCCGCTGCTGCTGCCCGCCGGACAGCTGGTCGGCATAGGCGTTGAGCTTCTCCTCCAGTCCGACACGCCGCAGCGCCTCGCGCGCCAGCACGGCCGCCTTGGCCCGGTCGAGTCCCTTGACGATCGTCGGCCCGAGCGTGATGTTGCGCTCGACCGTCAGGTGCGGGAACAGGTTGAAGCTCTGGAAGACGAAGCCGACGCGGGCACGCAGGTTCCTCAGGTCGGATTTCGGATCGTGCACGGCGACGCCGTCGACGAGCACCTCGCCCGACTGCACCGATTCCAGGCCGTTGATGCAACGGAGCAGCGTGCTCTTGCCGGACCCCGAGCGGCCGATGATGGCGATGATCTCGCCCTTCTCGACCGACAGGTCGACGTTCTTGAGCACGACGTGATCGCCGAATCGCTTGACCACCGACCGCAGTTCAACCAGCGCCATGCAGCCTCCGCTCGAGGAAGCGACTGTAGGTCGTCAGCGGGTAACAGAGAGCGAAGTACAGCGCGCCGACCATCAGGTAGACGGGCAACGGCGCGAGCGTGGCGGCCGCCGTCATCTGGCCCTCGCGGGTGAGCTCGACGAATCCGATCACCGAGGCCAGCGACGTGTTCTTGATCAGTTGCACGATGAAGCCCACCGTCGGCGGCGTCGCGATGCGGACGGCCTGCGGAATGATCACGTGCCGCAGTTGCTCTAGATACGACAAGCCCATCGACGCCGAGGCCTCCCATTGCGTCTTCGGAATCGAGATCAGCGCGCCGCGCCATATCTCGCCGAGAAACCCGGCCGAATACACCGAGAACGCGACGGTCGCGGCGAGCCATCCCGGCACGTCGATGCCGAATATCGGAAAGCCGAAAAAGAACAGAAACAGCCAGGCGAGTAGCGGAATGCCCTGCACAAGGCCGACGTACCCGCGCGCGGCCAGGCGAGCGGCCGTGTTGCCTGAGCTTCCGCAAGCAGCGACGACCAGTCCAAGCGATGTTCCGCCGGCCAGCGCGAGCAGCGTGATTGCCACCGTCCAGCGCAGGGCCAGTATCAGGTACAGCGGATCGACCCAGCTTAGCTCGCGTATCATCGGCGGCGCACCAGCAGTCGATAGCAGAGCGCGAATACGACGCGCAGCAGCAGCGCCAGGGCGAGATAGGCGACCGCGATTATCGTGTACACCTCGAAATCGCGGTAGGTCCTCGACTGGATGATCGAGCCGGCATAGAAGAGCTCGGGCGCCGCGATCTGCGAAGCGACGCTGGTCGCCAGCATCAGCAGAATGAACTGGCTGGTCAGCGAGGGGTAGACGTTTTTCAGCGCCGGAACGAGGATGATGTGGCGGAATACCTGGCGACCAGTGAGTCCCAGCGCGACCGCTGCCTCGACCTGCGACTTCGGAATGCTCTCGATTCCGGCGCGGATGATTTCCGACGCGTATGCCCCCAGGTTGATCGCGAGTCCGATCGTCGCGACCGGGATCACGTCGAGCTTGATGCCGATGCTCGGCAGCCCGAAGAACACGACGAAGAGCTGCACCAGCAGCGGGGTATTCCGGATCATTTCGACGTAGGCATGCGCGGCGGCGCGCGCCCAGCGTGGCCCGTACACCGCCGCTGCCGCAACCGCGAGCCCGATGACAAAGCCGGCGACGATCGTCGTTGCGGTCAGCTGCAGTGTCAGCGCCAGGCCGCTCAGCAGCGCATCCTGGGCGGCGAAGACGTCCCGGAAGTGAAACGAGTAACCCATTCATGTTGCCGACGACGAACAACCTGCCGCCGCTTCCTTCGCCAGGGCCCGGGCCAACGATGGAATCACGCGCATCGCGTCGAAACGGTCGAGCTGCTAGGCCGCCTTGTCAGCGTCGGCTGCGAGCGTGGCGACAGTCGCTTTGATGACCGACGAAACCCGCCGCCGCTCCTCGCCCTCGAGCGGCAAGCGCGGCGCCCGGACCCATTCCGGCGCGCCGTAGACGATGTGCTCGGCCAGCTTGATGTACTGGACCAGCTTGACGTGCGTGTCCAGGTGGAAGGCCGGCGTCAGGATGCGATACAGAGCGCGAGCCTCGGCGAAACGCCCGGCCGCGCACAGCTTGTACAGGTGGACACACTCTTGCGGCCACGCGTTGGTCATGCCAGATACCCAGCCAGTCGCGCCAAGCGCCATGCTTTCGAGAATGAGATCGTCGACGCCGCAAAAGACGCCGAACCGATTGCCGAGCTCGTTGTAGATGTCGGTGACCCGGCGGATATCGCCCGATTCCTCCTTGATGTACTGGATCGTCGGCGTGTCGGCCAGCTCGCGCAGCACCGCCGGCGTCACGTCGACCTTGTACGCGATCGGATTGTTGTAAATCATGATCGGCAGGTCGCTTGCCGCGGCGATGTCCTTGTACCACTGCGCGGTTTCCCGCGGGTCCGTGAGGTAGACGAGGCTCGGAAATACCATCAGTCCTTCGGCGCCGTAGCCCTCGAACAGCTTCGCCGCGCGCACGGCATTGGCGGAAGAGACTTCGGCCAGGCCGGACAGCAGCGGAATGCGGCCGGCGACGACTTCCCGGCCCGCGCGGATCACCGCTTCCTTTTCGTCAGGCGCCAGCGAGGCGTTCTCGCCGAGCATCGGCAGGACGATTACGCCCGAGACGCCGCTTTCGACCAGCCGGTTGATGCTCGCCTGCGTGGCGGGCAGGTCGACCGAGCCATCCTGCCGCATCTTGGTCGTGGCCGCCGGAAACACGCCAGTCCATCGCTTCATTTCGATTGCTCCCGTCCGGATTTTTTCGCTGCGGAGTTGAACGACAATCCTATTGTCTATTGCATCCAATCATAGGATCGGGGAAATCGGGGCCGGTGTCAACCGTCGCGAAAAGGGGCCATACCGAATGCCCGTGCAGACCTTGGAGGGAGCCACGGGCGCAATAAAAACGGGGGCCCGCGGCCCCCGTTTTTCCAGACGATGGATATGCTTACTTCTTTTCCGGCGGTGGGGGTGCGCTCGGCGGCGGAGTCGCGCCCATCTGCGGCGTCACCGTCTTGCCCTTGGCCTTCTGGTCGGCGATGTATTTGGCTGCGGCGCGATCCTGCGCCTTGGCGAGATCGGCCGCGTCCTTCTTGGCGACTTCTGCGTCCTTGTCCTTTTTCGCCGCCGCTGCGGTCTTTTGCTCGTCGGTCAGAGGCGGCAGCTTGGCAACCGCCAAGCCGAAGCCGGCGATCACCAATGCCGCGGCGAGTAGTGCGCGCAACGTCGTCGTCATTCCTGTTCCCTCCGTCGTGGTCAAGCGGGGCGCGGGCGCGGTTCAATCGCTTTCCGCGGCAATGCCCTCGGGTCCGCAATTTTCTGCCGCGAGCGGCCCGCGACCACCTGTTCGTACCAAAGCAAGTGATGATGCTGCGCCCAGCTCTCGTCGACGTACCCATAGCGCATCGCCCGGTACGCGTCGATCATGCCGATGGTGCCCAGGTAGATGTGAACGAACGCCAGCGCGATGGCGCCGTACGCGGCCAGCATGTGCACGACATTGGCAATCTGCATCGTCGAGCGCGTCTGATCGAAGTTCGGAAAGACGAGCACCAGGCCGGTGACCACGAGCACCGTCGACGCCACCACGAGCACCAGCCAGAACACGATCTTCTCGCCTGCGTTGAATCGGCCCGATGGCGTTTCGTGACCCTGGAAATAACCCTTGATGTTCAGAAACCACTTCACGTCGTCCATGCCGATGCCGTTGTCGCGAACATAACGTATGAACATGAACGGTATCGCGACGATCAGGATCGGCCCGACAAAGTTGTGCAGGTTCTTGGCCAGAATCGCGAGCCAGGAAAACAGCGTGTAGCCGATCACGGGAAGGAGCACGGACTTGCCGAGCGACAGAATCAGCCCGGTGATCGCCAGAGTTACCCACACGATGGCCAGAAGCCAGTGCGCGTAGCGATCAACCGGCGAAAACCGTTCGATCAGGCGCCCGTTGCGCTTTTCATCCGGCGGAACGTCGAGCGGTCCCCTGAGCAGGTAGAACACCGCAAGTCCGAGCAGGGCCAGCGCCAGCAGCATGCCTCCCCAGAAGATCACGGGCACGCGCAGCGCGCGCCATGTCTCGCCCTGCGACTGAATCAGCACATTGGTTTCGCGCCCGCGCACCGTCGTTACCTGCGGGCCGCCCGAGCGGACCTCGCGCCATACTGGCGCACTGTTCAACGGCTGTTCGACCTGGCGCTTAACCTGCGGGCCGGAACCGGTATTTTCCGGCGTCGGGGCCGGCGTCGGGATCTGCTCGGCGAGCGCACCCCCGGCGACGACGGTACAGAAGACGAACAACAGCGCGCCGACGGCGCGCGCTCCGAAAACCTGCGGCATGGCGACTCCTATTTGATCCGCTGGTACTCGTTCTGGGCCTGGGCGCGCGTCGCGAGCGCACGTTCCCAGGCCGCCTTGTCGCCGTTGTACGGGGCGTTCTGATAGGCCGGCGTGTCGGGCTTGCCCGCGTACTTGCCTTGCTTGTAATTGACGACCTGCGGCCGCTCGCCGCACGCGGCGAGCGCGAAAGTCGCAGCGAGGGCGACGCCGACTACCGCGAGGCGGCTCATGACTTGGGCGCCGGTGCGGCCGGCTGCGGTTGTTGCGCCGGCGACTGCTGCGCCGCAGCCTTGTCGCCCGCGCCATACGCGGCATCCCAACCCCACGGCGGTCCGCTGAGCGTGCCGCGCGCGGCTCGGATGGTGACGCGATCGCGGTAGATGTTCGACAGCACATCGGCGTCGCCGGCGATCAGCGCCTTGGTCGAGCACATTTCGGCGCACGCCGGAAGCTTGCCCTCGGACAGCCGGTTGCGTCCGTACTTGGCGAACTCCTCGGGTGAGCCATCGGGCTCGGGCCCCCCGGCGCAGAACGTGCACTTGTCCATCTTGCCGCGCACGCCGAACGCTCCCGTCTGCGGGAATTGCGGCGCGCCGAACGGGCAGGCGTAGAAGCAGTACCCGCAGCCGATGCACAGATCCTTGTCGTGGAGCACGACGCCTTCGGTCGACCTGTAGAAGCAGTCGACCGGACAGACGGCCATGCACGGCGCGTCCGAGCAGTGCATGCATGCCACCGACATCGAGCGTTCGCCGGGAACTCCGTCGTTGATCGTCACGACGCGGCGGCGGTTGACCCCCCACGGTATGTCGTGTTCCTGCTTGCACGCGGTCACGCAACCGTTGCATTCGATGCAGCGTTCGGCATCGCAGAGAAATTTCATCCGGGCCATAGTCTGGTTCCTCTCGCTTGCAGGTCTTTCTCGCCGATCGTCAAACCTTGGCGACCTGGCACAGCGTCGTCTTGGTTTCCTGCATCATCGTCACCGAATCGTAGCCATAGGTCGTCGCGGTGTTGACCGCCTCGCCGCGCACGATCGGGGCCGCCCCTTCGGGGTAGAACTCGAGCATGTCCTTGCCCATCCACCAGCCGGAAAAATGGAACGGGATGAACGTCGTTCCCGCGCCGACTCTTTCGGTGACCTGCGCCTTGACCTTGAGCTGCGCACCGGTCGGCGTCTTCACCCACACGTACTCGCCGTCCTTGACGCCGCGGTCGTTGGCGTCCTTCGGATTGATCTCGACGAAGTTTTCCTGCTGCAGCTCGGCGAGCCACGGATTCGACCGGGTTTCCTCACCGCCGCCTTCGTATTCGACCAGCCGGCCGGAGGTCAGCACCAGCGGATAGTTCTTGGCGACTTCCTTCTTGACGTTGTCCTGCTGCACGGATTTGTACAACGTGGGCAGACGCCAGAACGCCTTCTTGTCGTCGTGGGTCGGGTACTTTTCGACCAGGTCGGGACGCGGCGAGTAAATAGGCTCGCGATGCTGCGGAATGCCGTCGGGGAAGTTCCACACGATCGCGCGTGCCTTGGCGTTGCCCCAGAAGTGGATGCCATGCTTCATCGTGACGCGCTGGATGCCGCCGGAGACGTCGGTCTTCCAGTTCTTGCCCTCCGCCGCCTTCTTTTCCGCGTCGGTGAGCTCATCCCACAAGCCCAGCTTCTTCATTAGCACATGGTCGAACTCGGGGTAGCCGGTGGTGATCTCGGAGCCCTTCGGAAACGACCCGTCCTCGGCCAGCAGGTTGACGCCGTCGCGCTCGACGCCGAAGTTGGCGCGGAAGCAGCCGCCGCCGTCCATCAGCGCACGCGACTCGTCGTACAGGTTCGGCGAGCCCGGATGCTTGATCTCCGGCGTGCCGTAACAGGGCCACGGCAGGCCGTAGTAATCGCCGTCGCATGGACCGCCCTTGGCGCGCAGGGTCTTCACGTCGAACGTCGCCTGGTTCTTCATGTGCAGCTTCAGCCGCTCGGGCGACTGGCCGGTGTAGCCGATCGTCCACATGCCGCGGTTGATCTCGCGCAGCATCGACTCGGGCTCGGGCTCGTCCCAGCCGTCCTTGTCCTTGATCACCTTGATCTTGGTGGTTCCGTCGGCCTGCTTGCCGACGAACTGGTCGGCGTAGCCGAACTTCTTGGCGAAGGCCATCATGATCGTATGGTCGGGCTTGGACTCGAACATCGGCTCGATCACCTTCTCGCGCCACTGCAGCGACCGGTTCGATGCCGTCACCGATCCGGAGGTCTCGAACTGCGTCGCGGCGGGAAGCAGGTAGACGCCGTCCTTCCGCACCATCGCCGCCATTGCCGCCGTAGCCGACGGATAGGGATCGACGACGACGATCGTGTCGAGCTTTTTCATCGCCTCGACCATTTCCTTGCCGCGCGTCTGGCTATTCGGCGCGTGGCCCCAGAAGACGATTGCGCGCAGGTTATTGTCCTGGTCGATCAGCTCGTTCTTTTCCAGCACGCCGTCGATCCAGCGCGACACCGTCATGCCGGGCTTTTCCATCATCGCCTGCGAGGCGAACTGCTTCTTGATCCATTCGTAGTCGACGCCCCAGACCCCGGCGAAGTACTTCCACGATCCCGTCGCCAGGCCGTAGTAGCCGGGCAGCGAATCGGGGTTCGGTCCGACGTCGGTCGCACCCTGCACGTTGTCGTGGCCGCGGAAGATGTTCGTGCCGCCGCCCGAGACACCGACGTTGCCGAGCGCGAGCTGCAGAATGCACGAGGCGCGCACGATCGCGTTGCCGATCGAGTGCTGCGTCTGTCCCATGCACCAGACGACCGTCGACGGCCGGTTCTTGGCCATCATCTCGGCGACCTGGTAGACCTGCGCCTCGGGAATGCCGGTGACTTCCTCGACCTTGTCCGGCGTCCATTTGGTCAGACACTCGTCGCGGACCTTGTCCATGCCGTAGACGCGGTCGTGGATGTACTGCTTGGCTTCCCAGCCGTTCTTGAAGATGTGGTGCAGCATCCCGAACAGGAACGCGATGTCGGTGCCGGAGCGGATCCGCACATAGACGTCGGCCTTGGCGGCGGTCCGCGTGAAGCGCGGATCGACGACGATCATGCGCGCGCCGGTCTCCTTGGCATGCAGCATGTGCAGCATCGACACCGGGTGCGCTTCGGCCGCATTCGAGCCGATGTACATCGCGCACTTGGTGTTCTGCATGTCGTTGTACGAATTGGTCATCGCGCCGTAGCCCCAGGTGTTGGCTACGCCGGCGACGGTCGTCGAATGGCAGATGCGCGCCTGGTGGTCCATGTTGTTCGTGCCGAAGAACGACACGAACTTGCGAAACATGTACGACTGCTCGTTGTTGTGCTTGGACGAGCCGACCCAGAACACGGCGTCTGGGCCCGATTCCTTGCGGATCGCCAGCAGCTTGTCGCCGACTTCGTTGATCGCCTGCTCCCAGCTGACCTTCTGCCACTTGCCGTCGACCAGCTTCATCGGCGTCTTCAGCCGATGCGAGTGCTCGTGCACGCCGTGCTCGCGCACCGAAGCACCCTTGGCGCAGTGCGCGCCCAGGTTCAGCGGCGAATCGAACACCGCCTCCTGCCGCGTCCAGACGCCGTTCTCTACGATCGCGTCGACCGAGCAGCCGACCGAGCAGTGCGTGCATACCGTGCGCTTGACCTCTACCTTCTTCGCATAGCTGTCGTCAGCGGCATCGGCCTTGCCGATCAGGTTGAAGGGGATCTGGCTGGCGAACGCTCCGGCCCCGGCGACGAGACCCGAACGCTTCAAAAACGCCCGCCGGTCCATCGTCGGGAGTCGAGCTCCCGCGATGCGGCGGAAACGTGGACGAGCTGCGCTGGCGGCGTCGGTTGCACCATCGTGTATTTTGGTCAGCAGCATGATCCGTCCTCCTCCTACTAGACCTTCATCGTCCGGTAATAGCGCCGGACGTGTTCCGTTACTGCGTAGCCCTTGCTATCGGTGGCCGTGACGACGGGCTCGGCGTCGATCGGGGCGCCAGTCATCGAGCGGGCGGCCACGGCCGCGGCGCCGACGCCGCCGACGCCGAGCGTCAACAGGAATCCACGCCGCTTGAGATTGGCGCTCGGGGCGGAGGGAGGTACGGGCGCGGCTGGGTTGGGACGATCGCTACGCTGCGTTTTCCGCATGGCTGCCTCCGCAAAAAGAGTCGTGACGTGGCTCGGCGCAATGACTAACCAATGGCAAACGAGTCACGTTCGATCGCCATGAACGCCTTGGTCAATTGTGCAACGCGTTTATAGTAATTAGCAATAGCACGCCCGTATATTGCATTGCAACATGAGTCGACCCACGGGTCGACGTGCGTCGCGAAAAACGCGCGCTGCGCATCGAACGCGAACGAGCCCGGCGCGCCCGCGCCTGTGATGAGCACACGCATGGTCGCGAAGACCGCCGCAAGGTGATCCTCGTACAGTACATTGCCCGGCTGGCGCGACAGTCCCAGCCCGGCGAGCGCGGCGCGGATCTCGACCAGCGGCTGCCTGCCGGGCGTCTTTTCGTATGCCGACGCATACGGGCTGACCTCGCTGGCGCCGACGCCGACGAAGAGATCGACGTACTCGGCGGCCGCCGCTTCGGCGTCCATCACTGCGCTGGCCGCGATCAGCATCCGCCAAGCCTCCGCCAGGGTTTCGCCTTCGACATTGCCTTCGTCGACCGTGAGCTCGTCGGCCCCGGCGATCGACTGGAGCAGCGCGGCATCGGGCTCGGCGGCGTAGAGCCGCGCCAGCAATGCGTAGAAATCGGCGCGCGCCTGGTCCTCCGGATCGATGCCTGGAGCAAACACCACTTGGGCGGGTTCCATTCCGGCCCGTTCAGCGCCGCCGCGCAATCGGATTCGTCATCGCGACGACGGTCCCGGCGTGCCGCTCCCGGCCGGAGCCGCGACGTTCAATTCCTTCTGCATCATGTCGATCACGCGGCAGTCGGCGCACATCTTGAGCCGATCGAGCGAGCCCGGCGCGGCGAACATCGAGTGCCCGGCGAGCTTGGTCAGCATGTTGTCGATCATCTTGTCGGTGCCCAGGGCCTTGCCGCAGCGGATGCATTTGAAGATCGACGCCTCGTTCAGGACCCGCGGCTGCTTCGCTTCGGCGACCAGCGACAAGCGCGGCGTCAGCGCGATCGCGTCCTCGGGACAGGTCGCCTCGCACAGGCCGCATTGCACGCATTTGGACTCGATGAAGCGAAGCTGAGGCACTTCCGAGGCCGGATGATCGAGGATCGCGCCTTCCGGGCAGGCGCCGACGCAGGCCAGGCATAGCGTGCAGGCATCTCGATTGACGGCGATCGTGCCGAACGGCGCCCCGGCGGCGAGCGCGATCACCGTTTGCGGCGTCGGCGCATGCGCCTGCAGATGCTCGATCGCCAGCGCGGCGGTCGTGCGCTTGTCCGCCGACCAATGGAACGTCGCCGGCGCGCGGACGGGCAGCGCCGGCTGCAGCGCCCAGACGGCCGCCTCGAGCGCGGCGGCGTCGGCGGCGCGCAGCAGATGAAAGTGCCGCCCCTGGTAACCGAGCGCCTGCGCGATGGTATCGGCGTAGCCCATCTGCCGCTCGATCGCTTCCGGATATTGCGGCGCTTCGGTGCCGGTCGCGAGCACGGCGACGTCGCTCGCGCCGTACGCGAGCGCGCCCAGCCAGGTGTCGATGCCTGCGGCCGCCATGTGATGCAGCTCGACCGGGATCACCCGCGCCGGCAGGCCCTTGCCGCGACGGCCGAGGCGATGGATCACCTCCGCGCCGGCCGCATCGTGGAACAGCAGGCATGCGTCGCGCCCGCCGGCCTTGGCATAGGTTGCGAGCAGCGTGCGCACCCGCGACCCGAGGTCGGGCACGGCCGGATAGGCATAACCCAGGGCGCCGGACGGGCACACGGTCGTGCAGGCGCCGCAACCCATGCAAAGGTGCGGCTCGACCGCGATGTGATCGCCGTCGGGGCGGATCGCGGCCGTCGAGCAAATGTCGATGCATAGATTGCATCCGGGCTGCTGCGAGCGGCTGTGCGCGCAGATCGATGCCTTGTACGTGAAATACTTGGGCTTTTCGAATTCGCCGACCGCGCCCAGCACGTCGACGATGACCATCGCCTGCGCTGCCGCGTCGTCGCCCGGATGCCAGTAGCCCTGCGGCGGCTGGTGCATCGCGAACGCCGGCTTGCGCTGCAGATCGAGCACGAGATCGAACGACTCCTCGCGCGCCGTTTGCGCCGCGGTGCGGTCGAAGTCGATCGCGCCGATGGCGCCGCATGCGATCACGCACTGACGGTGGTCCCGGCAGCGGTCGAGGTCGATCTGGTAGCTGGCGTCGATCGCCTCTTCGGGGCATGCGCGGATGCACGCGTTGCACCGGGTGCACAGGTCCAGATCGATCGGATTCTCCTGAACCCACTGCGCGCTGAACTCGCCCAGCCACCCCGAAAGCCGGGTGAGCTTGCCCGAGCAGATCGGGTAGTCGCGCTCCGGCGGCAGCTCGTTGCCGATCGCCCGACCCGTGATCAGCACGGTGACGTCGAGCCGGTCCTTCAGCGCCTCGGCCCAGTACAAGGCCGCACCTGCCGGGCCGACGATCAAGAGCCGCCCTTCCGATTTGAATGCGACGCGCGGGACCGGCTGCGGCTCGGGCAGCGCCGCCATCGCCAGCAAGGCCGCGATCTTGGGCGTCGCGGCGCGCGCTTCGGCCGACCAGCCCGCATTCTCGCGGATGTTGACGAAGCGGATCGTCTGCGTCTTGCCCGAATCCTCGGCGACGTCGCCGAATACGCGCGCTTCCTGCGTGCAAGCGACCAGCAAGTCTCCTTCGGCGCGGTCGGCGAAGCGGGCGAGCTCCTTCTGGCAGAGCTCGGTGTGCAAGGGCAGCGGACCGGCGAGGTCAAGCACGCGCGCGAGCGCCGCGGCGTCGAGCGGCATCGTGCCGTTGCAGCTGCAGACGTGGATTGTCTTGTCGGCGGCGCTCATGCTTTCTTGCCGCCTTGCGGGTCCGCCTGCCGAACCGGGTCCGGCTCGGCTGACTCGTCGACTGCGCCCGGCAGCGATCCCGGGTTCGCGTCGCCGGTGCCGTCGGATATCGCGATCGCCGCTGCCGCGCCGGGCGGCTCCTCCGGCTGAGCCTGCTCGACGGGCTCGACGACGTCGACGACATGCCCTTCAGCATTAACTTCGGTCTTCGGCGGATTGAAGATGTGCCGGGTGTGCAGCAACTGCTTCATCATTTCGGGCGAGATCGGATCGGGCTTCGTGTAATCGTCGATATAGACGTCCAGCCCGTCCATGATGTTGAAGCGAGGATCGCGAAAAAGCTGCTTCAGCGCCGCGCGCTTGGTCGTTTCGGCGACGCCCGGCTTGAAAAACGCCGAGAACTCCGAATCGATGGTCAGCGACTCGATCGAGGGCAGCGGCGCGTTGGTGTTCTGCGGTACGGGCCCGGCCGCTTGCCCGGGCTGCGGCGGCGGCGCTGCCGCGGCTACCGGCTCGGGCGGAGCGTCGCGCGGCGGCGGCGTCTGGGCCCGCGCGGCCTCGAGCTTGCGCCGCGACCAGCGCTTGAGCGACAAACGCTCTGGCGGCTGCGCGACGTTGTCGGGCTCGTCGTTCATCAAGCGGCTTTGCTCCGCGGTTCGGACAGCTTGCGCTCACCCGCGTCGTCGTGGTGTTTGTCGTCACGATGCTGGTCGTCGCGCTCGTAGAGCTCGTTGCGGCGTACCTTGCGCTTGGGCTCGGGCTTGTAGTTCGCCGCGACGAATGGCTGCAGCCACGCCAGCAATTCGGGAAACAGCGGCACTGCATCGACCATCTCGCCCCCGTCCATCAGCCGCGCCGCCTCGTTGTAGCTGACGGTGACGAGCTCGGGCCTGGCCGACAATCCGTCGGCAGCGATGCGCTCGGGATCGAGCATGCGCCACATCACGAAGATCTTGGGCTCCGGTGCGGTGATGTTCAGAAAATAACCTTCGCTTTCGGACGCGTGCAGCTCGACGCCGAATCCGGTGAAGCGCCAGCGCGTGCCGGTCGCATCGTCGGACAGCTTGACCGCCACCGGAAGCGGACTATCGTCGCGCTCGACGGTGCCGATCTGCCATTTTTCGCTCGCCCAGCGGTTGGCAAGCGGAATTCTTTCGATGACGACGGCGACGGGAAACCGCAACGCTGGCATGGCTTTTTTTCCGGATCGCGGCACGATTCGCGCGAGCCGCAATCATACGCCTGTGTGCATCGGTGCGCGCCGTCTGCTACCATCGTCGGTCGCAGCGCCGCCCCACTGCGAACTTTCGCGAATTTTTGTTTTCATGGCCAGAATCATTCCCCTCACCGACGCCCGCGCGCTCGGCGATACGCTCGCCGCCGCGCGCAGCGCGCCCGCGGTCACACCGGCCGGCATGCTCGCCGACACGCGCGGCCGGATGTTGCGCGACTTGCGCATTTCGGTGACCGATCGCTGCAATTTCCGCTGCGTCTACTGCATGCCGAAGGACGTCTACGGCCACGATTATCCGTTCCTGCCACATGCGGAGCTGCTGACGTTCGAGGAGATCGCGCGGCTCGCCCGCATCTTCAAGGCGCATGGCATCGAGAAAATCCGCCTGACCGGCGGCGAGCCGCTGCTGCGCAAGCATCTGGAGCGCCTGGTGGCGATGCTGGCCGACATCGGCGGCCTCGATCTGACCTTGACGACCAACGGCGCGCTGCTGGCCAAAAAGGCGCGCGATCTCAAGGCAGCCGGCCTCGACCGGGTTACCGTGAGCCTGGACGCTCTGGACGACGCAGTGTTCCGCGCGATGAACGACGTCGATTTTCCGGTCGCGCGCGTGCTCGAAGGCATCGACGCCGCGGCCGCCGCCGGGCTCTCGCCGGTCAAGATCAACATGGTCGTCAAGCGCGGCACCAACGAGCAGCAGATCCTGCCGATGGCGCGGCATTTCCGCGGCAGCGGGCACATCCTGCGCTTTATCGAGTACATGGACGTCG
>Ga0207711_10000760_pt1 | contig 31645 bp, 30 predicted proteins | sample KBSS34metaG_FD_184401 | JGI IMG/M metagenome (GOLD analysis project Ga0207711, IMG submission 184401) | Switchgrass rhizosphere microbial communities from Kellogg Biological Station, Michigan, USA - KBS S3-4 metaG (SPAdes) (version 2) | ecosystem: Host-associated > Plants > Roots > Rhizosphere... | reverse complement strand
CCGGATCGACATCGTCTGTGCGGCAGAGCTGCTGACCGTTCCCCCGCGTCCCCGCCGCGCCCACCAGGGCTGGCGCTACCTCGAAGATGCCGACGCCCCGCGCGCCGGCGAGGAAGATGCCAGTGGAGTCACCGAGCTTCCTCCACAACTTTATGGACGGCTTGCTGCGCTGGCTCTGGTTTAGTCGCCGAGCCGACGTTATTCGGCTGCGCCAGACTAGCAGGGAGACACGCATGACCACCACCTCTTCGCTGATCGATTCGAAGGTCGCCGACCGGGCCATGCTCAGCCATCCCTTCTACCAGGCGTGGACCGAGGGACGGTTGCCGCTCGACACCTTGCGGGCTTACGCGCGGCAATATTTCCACCACGTCGAAGCCTTCCCGCGCGCGGTGAGCGCGGTGCACAGCGCGTGCCCCGACCGCGACGGGCGGCGGATGCTCGCCGAGAACCTTGCCGAGGAAGAAGGCATCGAAGCCGGCAAACAGGACCATGCATCGCTGTGGCTGATGTTCGCCTGCGGCCTTGGCGAGAGCGAGGGCGCGGTGCGGAGCGAGGCCCTGAATGGGGAGACCCAGGCGCTGATCGACACCTTCCGGCGGCTGGCGCGCCAGTCATATGCAGCGGGGCTTGGCGCCCTCTATGCTTACGAGAGCCAGTTCCCGGGCGTGGCGATTGCCAAGATCGAGGGGCTGATCGATCGGTACGGTATCAGCGACGAGGAGACGCTGCGCTTCTTCCGTGTCCACGAAAGCGCCGACGTCGAGCATAGCGCCGTCTGCCGCGCGCTGCTCGACAAGCTGCCGGAAGCCGAGCGGGCCGAGGCCGTCGCCGCGGGGGAGGAACTCGCCGGCGCGCTGTGGAACTTCCTGTCGGGCGTGGAGACGCGCGCTTCGATCAACTAGCGGCAACCGCTGATGGTCGTCGAGCCGGCGACCTTCAGCGTGCACGACGGCCGGCCGGTCAGGCGGATGGTCGCCGGCCCGGTCGCGTTGACGACCGCCTCGTCGGTGACATTGGCATCGATCGTCGCGGCGCCGTCGGCTCCGATCGCGGCGTCGGTCGCGGCAAGGCCGGCGGCGTCGAGCTCGGAGGTTCCGCGTGCGAGTACTGTCAGCTTCTTCGTCCGGCCCGACAGCTTGGCGCTCGCGGTCCCGACGAGGCTGACGTTGAGCTGATCCGCGGCCACGGATCCGATCTCTCCCCGGCCCGAGCCCTGCACAGAAAGGATAAAGCCGAGGCCGTTCACGCGGTCGATAAGCAGCGTGCCGGCGCCGTTGAGCGCGGCGGCCGAAAGCTCATGCGTGCCGAGCGTGATCTCGACCGGGCCCGGGTTGGCGCCCGGATAGCCGCCCCATGAGGAAGCCGAGCGGACGACGAGGGTGTCGCCGCGCATTTCGATGTCCAGCCGGTCGAGCGCGACGTTCGACCCGTTTGCCTTGGCGAACGGCGGGACGCCGGTCGCGAGTGTGACCTTGAACGGCCCTTCGACCCGGATCTTGGTGAAGCCAGTGATCCCGAAGTTGCGCGTGGCGGCACTGGCCGGGAAGGCGATCGAGGCAAGCAGAGCGAGGAGGGGGAAGATGCGCATGATGCGCACCTTCCTAGCCGACGATTAGAGCCGCTTTAAGAGCAGCGTACGTTCCCCGATCCCGCCTTGCTGATCTTGCACTTCGCGCCTCCGGCAACATCGACGTCGCCCGACCCCATGATCGTGACATCTGCCGTGCGCTTGGCATTGGCCTTGACCCCGCCGGAGCCGGCAATGCTCACCTTGATGTCCTGCGCCTGGACCGCGCCGGCATCGATGTCGCCGGATCCCTCGATGTCATATGTGGCCGTTTGGGCGGTGCCAGCGCCGCTCTTCACGCCGCCCGAGCCCGCGATCGAAAGCTTGAGTTCCTGCACGTTCAGCGTGGCGACGTTGATTCCGCCCGAGCCGGCGACGTCACCCGCAAAATTCTGACCGGCGACCTTGTCGACCTGGATATCGCCCGAGCCGGCGATAGTCGCGCCGCTGAGCTGCGGAACGGTCACAAGGAAGTGGGCCTTGCCGTGGTGCCGCCAGCCCCAGTGGAAGAAGGAATGGTTCGCTTCGGGCCGGATGACGAGCTTGTCGCCGCGCACCTCGACGACGGTCCGCTCGAGCAGCTTTTCGCCGCCGCTGCCGGAGACGCTCGGATTGGAGCCGGTGCGGACCTCGACGTCGTAGGGCCCGGCAACCTCGATCGCCGAGAAATTGCCGACGCTGTAATTCTTCGAGACGGTCGCTCCCGCGCTTTCCTCGGCGCGGGCGTGGCAGCCTGCCAGAGACGACGCGGCGACCAAGGCGATGACTGACTTGTGCATGTTGGTTATCCCTTATGGTGGGCCGATGGTGCATCCGATCGTCGGCGTCGGGCAATCCCGCCCTTCACGAGCAGGCGATCTCACCGGACCCGCTACCGCGGATCGAGCATTTTGCGCCACCGGTGACGCTGACGTCGCCAGAGCCCATCACCACGATTTCGGCCTGGTCGGTTGCGCGCGCTGAAATGTCGCCCGAGCCGCAGACGGAGATCGTGGCCTGCGCAGCCTCGACGCCCTCGGCGCTGATGTCGCCCGATCCGCTGGTCTCGAGCGCGATCGACCCGACCCGGCCCTCGCCGGCATGGATGTCGCCCGATCCGAACGAAGCGAGCTTGGCGCTTCCGGCCTCCAGCGATTCGAGATTGAGGTCGCCGGACCCGGCAAGCGCGGCTTCGACCCGGTCGCCGCAATAGTCTTCGATATGGGCATCGCCCGCCCCGTTCATGGCGAGCTTGAATTCGGCTGACTCGACCGCGTCGACCGACAGGTCGCCGGACCCCATCAGCGTCACCTCGAACTGCGTGCTCCGGATCTTGTCGATCCGGATGTCGCCCGAGCCGGCGCTGGAGAGCGTCAGGGTCGGGCAATCGATCTCGTCCACCGACAAGTCGCCCGAGCCGCTGCTCGAGCACTCGAACGCCGGGCCAGTGACCCGGTCGATGGTGACATCGCCCGATCCGGCCATGCGCAGCCCGAGCAACTCGCGCATCGTCACGGTCACGGTCACGTCGCCGGTTTCGCAATCTCCTTCGTAGCCGAGGAACAGCCGTCCGTCCTGCTGCTGCACCGACAGGCCTTCAAGTGCATCCTCCGGTCCATCGGCCTGAACGGCTGGCGTCGCGCCGGTCGTGATCTCGACGTCGAAGGGCCCGGCGATCTCGATGCGGTCGAACTCGCCGATTTCGAAGGTGCGGTCGGCGCGCGGCCCAGCGGCGGCGCGATGGCTTCGAACGGTGGACACGATGGCGTCGAGGATCTCGACGGCAAGAGGCCTGGACATGCGACTCTCCTCCTTGCTGTATTAGAACACTAATACGCAAGTGAAGCTCCGCGCGCAATGGGCAAAAAGAAAGGGCGCCGCGAACGGCGCCCTCTCGAGGTTCAGTCAGGCGATCGCCCGGGTCAGGCGATTTCCTTGGCCTTGTTGTGGATCGGCCAGGCCTTGTTGAGGATGTCGAGGATCTTGGCCAGTGCCGACTTTTCGTCGGTCTGCTCCATCGCCCCGAGCTCGCGCGCCAGGCGCGACGAGGCGGCCTCGAAGATCTGCCGCTCGGAATAGCTCTGCTCGGGAGCCTCGTCCGGACGGAACAGGTCGCGAGTCACCTCGGCGATCGAGGTCAGGTCGCCGGAATTGATCTTCGCCTCATATTCCTGGGCGCGGCGCGACCACATGGTGCGCTTCACCTTGGGCTTGCCCTTCAGCGTCTCGAGCGCGTCCTTCATCGTCTTGTCCGATGAGAGCTTGCGCATTCCGACCGAATCCGCCTTGTTGACCGGCACGCGGAGAGTCATCTTCTCCTTCTCGAACCGCAGCACATAAAGCTCGAGGCGGGTTCCGGCGATTTCGGTGCTTTGCAGCTCGACGACACGGCCCACGCCATGCTTGGGGTACACAACATAATCACCGACGTCGAAGCTAAGCGCCTTTGTAGCCATTGCTAACCTTTCCATTGCGGCAGAGAGAGCCGGTGCGTCTCGCATCGTCCCCCAAAACGACCCGGCGGTCGTGGCTCTGCTGCCTATTTCTTGGCGTCCCTTGAATTTAAGGCCGCAGCTGAATCGCTCGCGGCCCCGTGTGACAATTTTATATCACAACCGACCTCAGATTGCGAGTCCGAGTTGCACCGGTGCATCCGCGCCCTCTTCACTTAAGTTATGGAGGCCCAGTCCCAGCAGGCGAATGCCCTTGGGAACCGGGAAGAGTGCGGCAAGCAATGCCTGGCCCGCAGCGGTGAACGAGTCGAGGTCGGGCACAAAAGCCGGGAAGCTCCTGGAGCGGGTGATAAGGGTGAAATCGCCGAACTTGACCTTCAGCGTGACAGTCCTCCCGGCAACCTCGGCGCGCTTCACTCGATCCCACGCATAGCCCGCGATTCGGGTCAGCTCTGCCGCGAGCCGGCCGGGATCCGTCAGGTCCTCGTCGAAGGTGCGCTCGGCGCTGACCGACTTGTACGGGCGGTCGGGCTTCACCTCGCGCTCGTCGATGCCGCGGGCGATCCGCCAGTACCATTCGGCCGAGCTTCCGAAATGGGCCTGGAGCGCGGGCAGGCTCCAGTCGCGAAGGTCGGCGCCGGTCAGGATCCCGAGCCTCTCCATCTTCTTCGCGGTGACCGGTCCGACGCCGTGGAAGCGCGCGACGGGCAGCGACGCGACGAAGTCGGGCCCCTTGTCGGGCGTGATGACGCACAGGCCGTCCGGTTTTCGGTGGTCGGAGGCGAGCTTGGCAATGAACTTGCAGTAGGACACGCCGGCCGACGCGGTTAGCTGGCACTCTTCGCGGATTCGCCGACGGATGTCCTCGGCGATCGCGCGGGCGCTGCCCAGGCCGCGGCGGTCCTCCGTGACGTCGAGGTACGCCTCGTCGAGGCTCAGCGGCTCGACCAGGTCGGTGTAATCGAGGAAGATCGACCTGATCTGCTGCGAGACCGCGCGATAGACGTCGAACCGTCCCTTGACGAAGACGATGTCGGGGCAGCGCCGCTTGGCGGTGACTGACGGCATGGCCGAGCGGACGCCATATTTGCGCGCCTCGTAACTCGCCGCCATGACCACGCCGCGATGCTGGCCGCCGACCGCGACGGGCTTGCCCCTGAGCTCGGGGTCGTCGCGTTGCTCCACCGACGCATAGAAGGCGTCCATGTCGACATGGATGATCTTGCGGATGAGGCGGTTCGAGTCTGCCAAGGTCCGGTTTTTCTGTCCTACAGAGCGTTCTTGAGTCTAGACTGGGCAGATGGGCAGGCACCGGCGCGATCGTCGAGCGACGCGATCCGCCCATGTTCCTAAGTTCACACAAAAACGCGACGCACCTCGTGAATTTAGTGAACTTAAGCCGGTCCCTGGTCGCCTTCCCTTGCCCGCTCCAATCTGCTTAAGGGCGCGCCCATGAACATCCACGAATATCAGGCCAAAGAGCTGCTCGCGAAATATGGCGTGCCGGTGCCCGCAGGCTATGTGGCGATGAGCGTCGACGAGGCGGTCGAGGCGGCCGGAAAGCTTCCTGGGCCGCTGTGGGTTGTAAAGGCGCAGATCCATGCCGGTGGCCGCGGCAAGGGCAAGTTCAAGGAGTTGGGCGAGGCGGCGAAGGGCGGGGTCCGACTCGCCCATTCGATCGACGAGGTGCGCGAACATGCGGCCGAGATGCTCGGCAAGACGCTGGTGACGATCCAGACCGGACCGGCCGGCAAGCAGGTCCAGCGGCTCTACATCACCGACGGCGTGGACATTGCGAAGGAATTCTACCTCGCGCTGCTCGTCGACCGCGAGACCGGCCGTATCGCCGTCGTCGCCTCGACCGAGGGCGGGATGGAGATCGAAAAGGTCGCCCACGACACGCCGGAGAAGATCGCGACCATCACCATCGACCCTGCGACCGGCCTGATGCCGCACCATGGGCGGGCCGTCGCGGCGGCGCTTGGGCTTTCGGGTGACCTCGCCAAGCAGGCCGGCAAGGTCCTCGCCAGCCTCTACCAGGCGTTCCTCGGCACCGACGCCTCGCAGATCGAGATCAACCCGCTCGCGATCGACGACAAGGGGCGGCTGCTGGTGCTCGATGCCAAGGTCGGCTTCGACAGCAACGCGTCGTTCCGCCACCCCGACCTCGACCAGCTCCGGGATCTCTCCGAAGAGGATCCGATGGAGATTGAAGCGTCGAAATATGACCTCTCATACATCAAGCTCGACGGGTCGATCGGGTGCATGGTCAATGGCGCCGGACTGGCCATGGCGACGATGGACATTATTAAGCTGGAAGGCGCCGAACCGGCCAACTTCCTCGACGTTGGCGGGGGCGCCTCGAAGGAAAAGGTGACGGCGGCGTTCAAGATCATTTTAAGCGACCCCGCGGTGAAGGGCATCCTGGTCAACATTTTCGGCGGGATCATGCGCTGCGACATTATCGCGGAAGGCATCGTCGCCGCTGCTCGCGAAGTATCGCTCAGCGTACCGCTGGTGGTCCGCCTCGAAGGCACCAACGTCCAGCAGGGCAAGGACATCCTCGCCTCGTCGGGCCTGCCGATCATTGCCGCGAACGACCTCGGCGATGCCGCCAAAAAGATCGTGGCCGAAGTGAAGGCGCCGGTCGCCGCCTGATGGCCGAGGCTCGCCAAGGGGGATGCCGCTGCGGCAGGGTCAGGTTCGAGGCGCGCGGGGAGCCGCTGCTGACCATGGCCTGCCATTGCACCGGATGTCAGCACATGACCGCCAGCGCATTCTCTCTGTCCGAAGGCTATTCGGCCGAGGCCTTCCGACTGACCGCGGGCGAGACGGTGATCGGCGGCATCCACGGGCCAAGCAGGCATTACCATTGCGACTACTGCAAGAGCTGGCTCTACACTGAGCCCGAAGGGGTCGAGGGGTTTGTCAACGTGCGCGCGACGATGTTCGACGAGCCGCGCCGCGAGTCGCCGTTCGTCGAGACCTACCGCGGGGAAGGCCTGCCCTGGGTTCGCACTGGCGCCGAGCATAGCTACGAGAGGCTTCCGGCGATGGAGGAATGGCCGGTCCTGATTCAGCAGTTCGCGGGCCGCGAGCCCGCCTGGTCAAAAGAGGAATTCAACCCATGAGAGTGCTGGTCGCCGTCAAGCGGGTGATCGACTACAACGTCAAGCCGCGCGTGAAGCTGGACGGCTCGGGCGTCGATCTCGCGAACGTCAAGATGAGCATGAATCCGTTCGACGAGATCGCGGTCGAGGAAGCGATTCGTCTCAAGGAAAAGGGCGCGGCAACCGAGATCGTCGCGGTGTCGATCGGCCCGGCCAAGGCGCAGGAGACCCTGCGCACGGCGCTGGCGATGGGCGCCGACCGGGCGATCCTGGTCCAGACCGACGAAGAGGTCGAACCGCTCGCGGTCGCCAAGATCCTCGCCAAGATCGCCGCTGAAGAGCAACCGCAGCTGATCATCCTGGGCAAGCAGGCGATCGACGATGATAACAATGCGACCGGGCAGATGCTCGCCGCCTTGCTCGGCTGGCCACAGGGCACCTTCGCCTCGAAGCTAGAGCTGTCGGACAGCGCGACCGTCACCCGCGAGGTCGACGGCGGGCTCGAGACGGTGAAGCTCAACCTGCCGTCGGTGGTCACGACCGACCTGCGCCTGAACGAGCCGCGCTATGCGTCGCTGCCGAACATCATGAAGGCCAAGTCCAAACCGCTCGCAACCAAGTCGCCGGCTGACTACGGCGTCGACGTCGCGCGGCGGCTGGAGACGCTGAAGGTCGCCGAGCCGACCAAGCGCCAGGCGGGAATTAAGGTGGGCAGCGTCGACGAGCTGGTCGAGCGCCTGAAGGGCATGGGGATTGCGAAATGAGCGTGCTGGTCCTGGTCGAGCATGATGGCAGCCAAATCAAGGACGCGACGCTGGCGACGGTGACCGCCGCGGCGAAGCTGGGCGAAGTCCATGCCTTGGTGGTGGGCAATAATGCCGAAGGCGTTGCCCAGGCCGCGGCGAAGATCGCCGGCGTCGCCAGGGTCCACGTCGCCAACGCACCGGCTTTGGAGCACCAGTTGGCGGAGGCGGTTGCCCCGGTCGTGGCTCGCCTGATGGACGGCCACGATGCCTTCCTCGCGCCTGCCACCACCACCGGCAAGAATATCGCGCCGCGCGTCGCCGCGCTGCTCGACGTCATGCAGGTCAGCGACATCCTGTCGGTCGAAGGACCCGACACGTTCACGCGGCCGATCTATGCCGGCAACGCGATCGCGACAGTCAAATCAAAGGATTCGAAGAAGGTCATCACTGTCCGTACCACGGCGTTCGAGAAAGCGGCTGCGGATGGCGGCTCGGCCTCGGTCGAGAGCGTCGACGCGAGCGGCGATCCGGGCACGAGCAACTTTGTCGGCCTCGAAGCCTCGGCCAGCGAGCGGCCCGAGCTCACCAGCGCGAAGGTGATCGTGTCCGGCGGCCGGGCGTTTGGCAGCAGCGAACAGTTCCATGCGCTGCTCGATCCGCTCGCCGACAAGCTCGGCGCGGGTGTCGGCGCGAGCCGCGCCGCGGTCGACGCGGGCTACGCGCCCAACGACTATCAGGTCGGGCAGACCGGCAAGATCGTCGCTCCCGAGGTTTACATTGCGATCGGGATTTCCGGCGCGATCCAGCACCTCGCCGGAATGAAGGATTCGAAGACGATCATTGCGATCAACAAGGATGAGGAAGCGCCGATCTTCCAGGTCGCGGACATCGGCCTGGTCGGCGACCTGTTCAAGATCGTGCCGGAGCTGACCGAGAAGCTCTAGGCGGCAAGAAGATGCCCGCCGCTCCGGGAGGGGAGAGCGGCGGGCGGGGCAAGCACGTCAGATCAATAGTGCGAATTACGGTCCGCGCGGTCGCGTCCCGGGACTTTATGGACGCTCGGGTCGCGCTCGTTGGCTTCGCGGTAGGAATTGGCCCGTCCGCCGCGTGTCGAGGCCGCCTGGGCGTTTCCGCTGCCGCTGCTGGAACCGGTGGACGTCAGGCCCAGCGACGCGAGCTGCGCGCCGGTCAGTGGCCTGCCGTCCGGACCGCACGGAACACCGTTGATCATGCGGACGCCGCCGAGGGAAAGGCCGGCGTTGCCGGAGCCGTTCGAGGAGGCCGAGCCGCTGGCACCGACCTTCTTGCCGTGAGCATTGGCGCTAGCACCGCCATTGGCCGAGCCGCTGCCGTTGCCGCTGGCATTTAGCAGCTGGCCGTTTCCGCTGGTGATCGATCCGGCACCGTTGGCGACGCCGTTAACCGCGCCCGCAAGGCCGACGTCGCCAGCCTGTCCATTGGCCTGGCCGCTGCCGTTGAGGGCGCCGGTGACTGATCCTGCCAGGCCGTTCGCATTGGCCGAACCAGCGAGCGAGCCAGCCGAATTGACCGCGCCGTTGACGACGCCGGCGAGCCCGACGCCATTGCCGTTGACGCTGCCAGCGAGCGAGCCGACGCTGTTGGTCGCGCCGGCTACCGTACCGGCGAGGCCGACGCCGCGCCCATGACCGCGAGCGGCATCGACGCTCCCCGACGCGACCGAGGTAACGCTGTTGGCAATCGAGCCGGCGCCGCTGACGCCATTGACCAACTGGCCGGCGGCGCCGCAGAGGCAATCGCCGGCGCTACCCAGATGGCCGAGATTTCCGGCGCCATTGAGCGTGCCGTTCAGGGCGCCGCTCACGGTGCCGCCGACATTCCCGAGCAGCTGGGCATGGGCGGGGGCCACGGCAATCGCGAGTACCGATGCGGCGGCCAGCATGAACTTCGTCATGTCATTCTCCTTTGAACTTCCAACCGGAGCTTCAACCGGCTCCTGTTGAAGAGAACGACAGGGGGTGAGGGCTTCATCCCGCCGGGGGGATTTACTTCGCGCCGACGCTCCGGGGATCGATGCGGCAGGGGCCGCAGACGACGCCCCGCCCGACCCGGCCCTTGCCGGGCCTCGCTTCGACCGCGAGCGCGCCCGGCGAGCCCGCGGCGAGGAGCCTCGCGGCGGCGAGGGGTGCGGCGAAGCTCGTCCCGCGCACGCGCGTGTAGCCGTTGCCCGGCAGCGCGGCGGCCATGTCGGCGCCCGGCGCGGCAAAGTCGAGGTGGGTGGGCTTGCCGGCTTCCGGAAGGGCGCGGCCACCCCCGTCGACGGCCGTCACGGCGATCACGCCGGGGTAGGATGCCGGGTACTGAGGCGGCGCGGCGGGCCCATCGTTGCCGACCGCCGCGACGACCTGGATACCGCGCGACCGGACGATCTCGATCGCGCGCTGGACCACGCGGTTGGGTGGTCCAACGAGGCTGACGTTGATCACTTGCGGACGCTTGCCCGACAGCCAGCCGAGCGCCCGGACGATGCTCGTTGCCGAGCCGGCCGCTCGATTGCCGCCATAGACGTCGGCGACGAACAGCCGGGCCGCCGTGGCCGCGCCGCGAAAGGGACCTTGGCTGCCCACCAGCAGCGACGCCACAGCCGTGCCATGGCCGGTCGGCTGCGGGGACCCGGCGAATCCGCTTTGCTCGATGCTCGCCCGCGAGAGCGAAGGGTGGGAGGCGACGCCGCCGTCGATCATGCCGATCGCCGGGCCGCTGCCCGTTCCCTGCGCGGCCGCGAGCGCTCCCGCCATCGGCAGCAGCGTGGCCCCGGCGGGCTCGAACAGATGGTCGAAGTCCGCCTGCAGCCCGGGCGCCACCTTGTGCAGCAGCTTGAGACCGTCCTTCGCGCTCATGCCTCTTGGCGTTGCGAGAGCCACGACGCGCATTCCGAGGGCCGGTTCGCGGTCGTCGTCGGCGATCCGAAAGCCGGCGGCAAGCGCGCGCTGCAGGCCAATCGGGTCCGGGTCGATCACCGCCACGACCCCGCGCCTGACCGGCAGGCCGCTGGAGTCGCCTTCAACCGTCGCGCGGTTGGTGCGGATCAGCTCCTGCAGCCTTAGGCGGCGCAGCTCGAGCAACGTCGGACCGCCCGCTTCGGCGATGCCGGAGGCCAGCCCGCCGACGCTATCGAGCGTCGGGCTGATCGCCTGCTGTGCGCCTGGTTGGGCGAGGATGTTCTCAAGGATCGGTCCCGCCACCGGCAGATTGCCCGCGACTGGCGGGACGCCGACCGGCGGCAGGCCTACCGGCGGCAGCGCGGACACGCCAAGCAGCTGCGCGCCGGCGCTCGCTGACAGGGCAATGCCGGCTGCAGCGGCAAGCGCCAGGTGACGGACCAAGCTGGACATCTCACGACCTCTTTATCATTCCTCTTGCGGATGAAACGTGTGTGGGGCGTCGTTTCATCCCCATGGAGATCAATGGATCAATCTTCGTCGTTCGAGGACCAGCTCGCCGGGTTGCTGCCGCGGCTGCGCCGCTTCGCGCATTCGCTCAGTCGCGACGCGTCGGATGCGGACGACCTCACGCAGGCGACGATCGAGCGCGCGCTGCGATCAAGGGAGCAGTGGCAGCCCGGCACGCGGCTCGACAGCTGGTGCTACCGGATCATGCGCAACCTGTGGATCGACACGGCGAGGTCGCGATCGCGCAAGGCAGCGCGCGAGGCGCCCGAGGAGGAGGGCCTCAACGTCGGCGAGGACCCTCGTCCGGGGATCGAGGCTGCGGTGGACTTGCGGCGGGTCATGGCAGCGATGGAGCGGCTACCCGACGAACAGCGCGAAGTGGTCGCGCTGATCCTCGTCGAGGGCTTCGGCTATCGCGAGGTTTCGGAAATGCTCGGACTGCCGATCGGCACGGTGTCGAGCCGGTTGGTGCGCGGGCGGACCGCGCTGTTGGCCATGGTGGGTGAAGCATGAACGAGGACGAGAAATTCTTCGCCTGGCTCGACGGCGAACTTGGACCCGACGAGGCCGCCGCGATGGAGGCGAAGGTTGCGGGAGACCCGGCTCTCGCGCAGCTCGCGGATCAGCACCGCGCGCTCGGGGCCACGCTCAAGCGTGCGTTCGATCCAATTGCCGAGGCGGCGTCGCCCGAACGGCTGCAAGCTGCGCTGCGGCCGCCGGCGCAAGTGATCGACTTTGCCGCCGCCAGGCGCTCTCGGTCGATGCCGGCCCTTGCCCAATGGACGGCGATGGCGGCGACACTTGCGATCGGTGTTCTGGTCGGGACTCAGGTTCCGCGGAGCAGCGGCGGGCCGGTCGAGGTCCGTGACGGAAGGCTCTATGCCGCCGCGTCGCTGAACCGCGCGCTGGACACGGAGCTGGCAAGCGCGCCGACCGGGGATGTGCGCATCGGCATCACTTATCGCGACCAGGCCGGCGAGATTTGCCGCACCTACACGGCGGAAGGCGGCAGCGGCCTTGCGTGCCGCAATGGCGGACGCTGGCAGATGAAGGGCATGTTCGCGGCGACCGAAGGCCAGAGCGGCGATTACCGTATGGCAGCCGGTATGGACCCGGACCTCGCGGCGCTGGTCGATTCGACCATTGCGGGGGCGCCGTTCGACGAGGCGCAGGAGAAGGGCGCGAGGGACAAGGGCTGGCACTAGCGGATCTCGCGAATCGGTTCGGTTGGTTTCAGGGGATTTCTCGATAGGTCTGGCTGCGCCGCGGCTTCAGCCTGCGCGGAATGACTACCAATCCTTCCGCCGGCCTGGGGCCTGGTTACACGCGGATCATGACGATCGAAGAGCTGGAGGCAGGGCTTCGGCTGCTCGGTCGGGGTAACCTCGACCAGAATACCTTCTGGGACGCCAATATCCATTCGTTCCGCCGCACCGTGCTGTTCGCCATTCGCGAGACGTCAGATGCCTTGCTGTCCCCGCGGATCTCGCTGCGCTGGAGGAACCTGCTCGAGCGCCAGCTGGAGTCGCTCGTGCAATATATCGAGCTCGCCGACCGCTACATCGTCAGACAAGGCCCGGCTCGAAGAGCTTTTCCCCGCTTGGCGTCATAGCCAGGGCGGCGGTCTGGCGCGCGATCACGCATTCCTCGTCGGTCGGGAGAATCCAGATCGGCAGCCTGGAGCCGGCCGCATCGATTCGCGTCTTAGCTTCCTCGTTCGCATCCTCGTCGAGGACGGCGCCGAGCCAGCCGCAGCCGGCCACCACGTCGGCCCGGGTCTTCCGGTCCCGCTGCCCGATCCCCCCAGTGAAGACGAGGCCATCGAGCCCGCCGAGCGCTGCGGTCAACGAGCCGATTTCACGCACGATCCGGTACACGAAAAGGTCTGTCGCCTCGCGCGCCTTCGGATCGTCAGATTCGCGCAGCGATCGCATGTCGGAGCTGATTCCGGACACGCCGAGCAGGCCGGACTTCTTGTAGATCAGGTCCTCCAGCCGGCGCGCGTCCATCCCGCGCTCGTCCATCAGGTAGATGAGCACGCCGGGGTCGATTGACCCGCAGCGGGTGCCCATCATCAGTCCGTCGACGGCAGTGAAGCCCATCGTCGTCGCGACGCTTTGTCCGTGATGGAGGGCGCACAGGCTCGCCCCGTTGCCGAGGTGGGCGATGATGATGCGTCCTTCCGCAAGCTCAGGGGCGACCTCGCGAAGCTTGCCGCTGACGAACTCGTAGGAGAGCCCATGGAAGCCGTAGCGTCGGATGCCGGCTTCGGTGAGCTCGCGCGGAAGCGCGAACTGCTGGGCCATCGGCGCCTGGGTGTGATGGAAGGCGGTGTCGAAGCACGCGACCTGCGGAATGTGCGGCGCCTCGGAAGCGATCGCCTCGATCGCCGACAGGTTGTGGGGCTGGTGAAGCGGCGCCAGCGGCGACAGTGCTTTCAGCGATTCGATCACTGCCCGCGTGACGCGGGTCGGCGACGTGAAGCTCGTGCCGCCGTGAACGACGCGGTGACCGATTGCCTCGACTGCCTCTCCCCCCAACAGGGTGACGGCCATCTGCAGGATGATCTTGGTCGCTGAACGGTGGTCCAGCGCCTGCGCCGGCCACTCGTTCTCGGCCAGTGTCTCGCCGTCGGGGTCCTCGACCGACAGCCTCGGACCGACGCCGAGCTTCTCGATCTGCCCGCGAAACCGAAGCCGCTGCTCGGTGTCGCAATCGAAGACGGCGAACTTGATGCTGGACGAGCCCGCGTTGATCACGGCAACCTGGTAACTCATCGCGAAGTCCTTCCATTCATGCGATTATGTGCGCGCCCCCGTCGATGTAGATGGTGCCCCCGGTGATCCGCCGCGCGTAATCGCTGGCGAGATAGGCGCAGGCCGAGCCGACATCGTCGATATCGACCAGCTCGTGCAGCGGCGCTCGCTCGACAGCGTCGTTAAGCATCCGCTCGAAGTCCTTGAGGCCGGACGCCGCGCGGGTCTTGAGCGGCCCGGGCGAGATTGCATGGACACGGATGTCGCTACCCCCGAGCTCATAAGCGAGATAGCGGCAAGCAGCTTCGAGCGCGGCCTTCACAGGACCCATCACATTGTAATTGGCGACGACGCGGTCCGCCCCGAAATAGCTCATTGCGAACATCGTCCCGCCATCGTTCATGAGCGGCGCGGCGAGCTTCGCCATGCGGACGAACGAGTGACAGGAAACGTCCATTGCCCGCCCGAAGCCCGCTGCCGAGCAGTCGAGCAGGCCGCCCTGCAGGTCGTCCTTCGGCGCGAAGGCTATCGAGTGCACGAGACTGTCGAGGCGTCCCCACTTCTTCGCGATCGTGTCGAACAGCGCCTCGAGCTCACCCTCAGTCTCGACGTTGAGCGGAGCGACGATGTCCGCGCCGAGCTTTTCGGCCAATGGTTCAACGTACGGTCGGGCCTTGTCGTTGAGCCAGGTGATGGCGAGATCGGCGCCTGCGGCGCGAAAGGCCTCGGCGCATCCGAACGCGATAGAATCCTCGTTCGCAATGCCGACGATGAGCGCCTTGTGACCGCTCAGAATGCCCTTGGGCTTCAGCACCGGCGTCCTAGCGGATCGAAGCTGCCGCGGACGACTTGCGCGCGGCGACCAGCAGCTGAGCGATCGCGCAGGATGCAAGCCGAGCGATCTCATTGTCGGCCCGGCTGGTCAGGATCACTGGAACCTTGGCTCCGAGGACGATCCCGGCCGCGTCGGCATCGGCAAGGAACGACAGGCTCTTGGCGAGCATGTTTCCAGCCTCGAGGTCGGGGACGACCAGCACGTTCGCCCGTCCGGCAACGGGCGACTTGATCTTCTTGATCGCGGCGGCCTCGACGCTGATCGCATTGTCGAGCGCGAGCGGTCCATCGAGGACCGCGCCGGTGATCTGCCCGCGATCTGCCATCTTGCACAATGCGGCGGCTTCCAGCGTCGACGGCACGTCCGGGTTCACGCTTTCCATGGCGCTGAGGATTGCCACGCGCACTTCGGCGGCGCCGAGCGCGTGGGCGAGGTCAATCGCATTCTGGACGATATCGACCTTCTCCTTGAGGGTCGGAGCGATATTGATCGCGGCATCGGTGATGATCAGCGGCTGGTCGTGGCCGGGGACATCCATGACGAAGCAGTGGCTGATTCGCCGAGCAGTCCTTAGGCCGGTGTCGCGCTTGACGACGGCGCCCATCACTTCGTCGGTATGCAGGCTGCCCTTCATCAGCGCGTCGGCGCGGCCCTCGCGCACGAGCTCTACCGCCTTGGCGGCCGAATCCTGACTGTATTCAGCGTTGACGATCGCGAAGCGGCTAATGTCGAACCCGTTCTCGTCGGCGACCGCACGGATGCGGTCTTGCGGCCCGACCAGGATCGGGTCGACCAGCTTCAGCCGGGCGGCCTCGACGACCGCCTGCAAGGAGACCTTGTCGCAGGGATGGACGACTGCCGTGGGCATCGGCGGCAGCTTCTGAGCCTTTGCGAGAAGCGCGCGGAACTTGTCGTGATCGGCGGAAAGGACGGTACGTTCGGCTTCAAGCACTGGCATGTGCAACTTCCTTTGCTGGTCGGGTCGGAGAGCCGGCGAACAGTCCCTCAATGCGAGTGAGGCGCCTCCTGGCTTCGGCTGACAGCTTGCCCTGAGCGGAGACGACACGCTGCACGGCGCGGAGCGTTCGCGCTCGCTCCGCGGGATCGCGAGGGAGGAGCGTAGGAATGGCCGCGACTGCGCGCTCGGCATCGAGCCGTAGCAGCATCGCCTGGTCGTGCAGGATCTGCTTGAGCTCGGCCATGGTCCGTGGCCGGCCTGGCGGCTGTGCATCGTAAAGCTGCTTGACGACCGCGTAGGCTCGCTCATCGACACCCCCTTCGCCGGACCGGACATAGGCAATCGCGCGCAGCGCCGCGTCGATTGCCGCGCCCTGTTCGAAGCGGGTCTCTAGTTCTGCGCGCTTGGCCTTCCGCGCATGTTCTCGGAGCAGCTCCCTTTCTGGCCGGCGGCTCGACTCCTGTTCGTCACCGACGCCGACCAGCGCCTGGACGAAAGGGGCGCCATAGGTCAGGTGGAATAATTGCTCGGCTAGCGTGTCGCGGGCGGCGCCGAAAGCCTCGAGCGATCCGTGAACTGCCGATGCCCAAGCCTTTTCGGCGGCGAGGAAGATGTTGTCGTCGGCGATGGTAGTACGCTTCTCGCGCGCCCCTTCCGCAGCCTTTGCGACAAAGGGCATTACCGGGTTCTCGTCCGAGAAAAGCGAGAATCGCAGCCGGTTGGGGTGCAGGCGGCGCGACAATTCGCCGATTGCGGGAGGCGCGAAAGCCTGCACGACCGGGCGAAGATAATTCTCATACAGACGCCGGTTGATCGCCGAGACGCGCTTGACCGTCTCGAACTTTCGGTCGTCCTCGGCGCTGTTTCCGCCGAGCGCGCGGATATCGTCGAGGCTCCTTGGAGCGAGCCGGAGCAGGTAATCGCCGGACGTCAGCTCGCGGTTCGCGGTGCCCTCGCCGATATCCTCGATGACCGCCTCGTAGAGGCCGGGCGGCATGAGATCGATGAGGTCCATTGCGCTGGCGAACTCATCATGCTCGCGCGTCGCGACCTTGCCGGAAACGAAGATTCCGAGGTGACCGACATGGTCGTGAATTGAATAGACGATGGTTTGACCGCCGGCGAGCAGGTCTTCGTCACAATCGTAAATGTCGGTAATCCAGCCGAGCGCCTGCTGGGGCGGGGTGATGTTGTCGCCGCGCGAGCAGAATATAACGATTGGCGATTGAATGTTGCGAAGGTCGATCCGGAGGCCGTCCGAGGTCCTGAGCTCCCCGCTGGTGAGCTTGTTGCCGATGAACAGATTGTCGACGATCCACTGGATCTCGCCGGCGTTCATCAGGATCGGGCTTCCCCACCAAGTTTCAAAATTAAGGAAGCGTTCGACTTCGGTGTCGACCTTCGAATAAACGTCGTAGGGCTTTTGAAAGAGCGTGTTCGCGGGGTTCAGAGATTCGAAATTGGCGACCAAGTTCGCGCCGTCGAACGTGCCGCCGCCAAGGTCGCCGGCGAGGCTGGTGAGCCAGCTTCCTCCCAGCAGTCCGCCAGTATAGCGCATCGGGTTTTGACCGTGAACGCCGTTCCAATAGGACAGGGGTGATCCTGCGAGCAGCAGTGGCCCCGCGACCTCCGCGTGGGCCGCAGCCATGATCATCGTCTGCCAGCCGGCCTGGCAGTTTGCGACGACTACCGGTTTGCCGGCGTTCGGATGGCGACGCCCGACTTCGGCGACGAATTCCGCCTCAGCGTTCCAGACGTCCTCAGTCGTCTGCCCGGGCATCGGCTCGGGGAGGAAGCCGATGAAATAACAGGGGTGGCCGTTATCGAGCGCAGCGCCGATCTCGCTGTCTGGCTTCATTCCGCCGATACCCGGCCCGTGACCCGCGCGCGGATCGACGATGACAAATGGGCGTTTGGCCGGATCGATCCGGATGCCTTTCGGCGGCTTGATGCGGACCAGGCCGTAATTGACCGGCCTTGTCAGTTCGCGGCCATCGAGGATCAGCTCGGCGTCGAAATCGAGGACGTTCGGCGCCGTTTTCGCCAGTTGCTCGCGATAGATGTTTCCGCGCTGGCGCAGGACGTCGAGAAAGAGAAAGGACCGCTGCCAGGCGTCGCTGAAATATTCTTCGGCGGCACTACGTGGCTCAGGTTTGTCCATGCGTCGGGCACCTCGAGATGAGAGCGCCGAGGATAGAAACGCCCTTCTTGGGAACCCATCGGCATATCTCCCGACGACCACTGAGTTCAGGCCCCGCCAGGAATCTCAGTATTGGATTGGGGGCGGCCTAAGGCTGGTCCCGATACGCGCCGGTGCGCGGCTTCCTATGGTCGTTCGCGATCAGGAGTGAGCCATGTACAGCGAACCAGCGTCCACCGACGAAAATATGGTCCCGGGTCTCGACTATTCCGAAATACCCGCGGGAACCGATCGGCGCACGTTCATGATGCGGAGCGCCATGGCGACGGCGATCGGCGCGCTTGGCGGCACGGTCAACCCGCTGTGGGCGCAAGCGGCCGCGGGCGCGCCGATCGGCTCCGCGCCAGTCGATCCCAAGCTTCAGGTGATGAAGGACACGAAGGGACCGGTGATGACGCTGGTCGACGAGTTCTACAAAGTCGGGCCGGGCCCGTCCTCGTCGCACACAATCGGCCCAATGCGGATCACCTACGATTTCTATCAGCGGGCCGTGAAGCTTCCCGCCGACCAGCTGGCACAGGCGACCGCACTTCGCGTCAACCTCTACGGGAGCCTGAGTGCGACCGGCAAAGGTCATGGCACCGAGCGCGCCGCGCTCGCCGGCCTTATCGGTTATGAGCCGGCGACCATCGACCCCGTCGCCGTGCTCGACAAGATGGCGGCCGAACCTGACAAGGTTTACCCGGTCAAGCTCGGCAACAAGACGATCAACGCCTCTTTGAAGGACGTCATCTACGACGCGCCGAAGGGCGATTTCCCGCACGCGAATACGATGAAAGTGTCGCTTCTCGCGGGCGACAAGGTGCTGCTCGAGCAGGAATATTATTCGGTCGGCGGCGGCTTCATCGAATGGAAAGGCTATCAGCCGCCGAAGAAGAACCCGCCCAAATATCCCTATTCGAACATGGCGCAGATCCTGGCGCACCTCGAGCGCGACAAGATCAGCCTCGCGCAGCTTGCGTATGCCAATGAGCTGTCGATTTCCGGTCGGGACAAGGCTGAAATCGACGCCTTCCTCGACAAGATCCTCGGAGCGATGCGCGCGACCGTCAAAACCGGCCTGAGTGCGCCGGAAAGCACGCTGCCCGGGCCGATCAAGCTCAAGACCAAGGCCGGGGAAGTCTATCGAAATGCGCAGGCCCTCCAGGAGCCGGCGCGCCGCGCGATCGGGATGGTATCTGCCGCCGCGCTCGCCGGTTCGGAGGAGAATGCACGAGGGCACCTCGTGATTACCGCCCCCACCGGCGGTTCGGCGGGCGTCATGCCCGCGGTCATTTATTCGCTCGATTCCGAAGGCGCCAAGATGCCCGACCAGAAGCTGCGCGAGGCGCTCCTCGCTGGGGCGCTCGTCGGCTATCTCTGCAAGCACAATGCAACGCTCGCAGCGGCCGAGGGCGGCTGCCAGGCCGAGATCGGCGTTGCATCCGCAATGGGTGCGGCAGCGATCGCCCAGGCTCACGATGCCTCGCCGATCATCGCGGCCAATGGAGCCGCGGCTGCTCTCGAGCATCACCTTGGCATGACGTGCGACCCGGTCGCGGGCTTCGTGCAGGTGCCGTGCATCGAACGCTGCGCATTCGGCGCCGTCAAATCCTGGACCGGCTATTTGATCGCCAGCAACGAAATCCCGGCCAACCATCGAGTGGACCTGGACGCGGTGGTCACTGCCATGGCCGAAACCGCCAAGGACATGCACCCGAAATACAAGGAGACATCGGAAGCCGGACTCGCCAAGTCTCTCGTCCTGTGTTGAGGTGAGCGTCGTGCCGGGATCGGCACAGAGAAGAAAAGCCGACGCCGGGAAGGGCCTCATTGCCGCGGCCTGGTTCTTCACGGCCGTCTTCTACTTCTACCAATATTCGATGCGGTCGGCGCCGGCGGTCATGGTGCCGGACCTGTCCCATGCGTTTGGGCTGAGCGCTGTCGGCGTCGCTTCGCTGGTTGGGCTGTTCTACTACGGCTACGCGCCGTTCAGCCTGGTCGCCGGCGTCGCGATGGACCAGCTCGGCCCGCGCAAGGTCGTTCCCTTGGGCGCGGCGACCGTCGCCGTCGGCGCGATGCTCTTTTCAACCGGCGACCCTGTCATCGGCGGCCTCGGCCGCTTGCTTCAGGGCGCTGGCGGCGTCTTCGCTCTGATCGGCGCCGTCTATCTCGTCACCGCCTATATGCCGGCATCGCGCGCAGCGACGATGATCGGCGCGACCCAGATGTTCGGCATGGCAGGCGGATCGGCCGGCCAGTTCGCGGTCGGCCCGCTGATCGCCGGCGGGCTGCCATGGGACCGGTTCTGGCTGCTGATGGGCATCGCCGGAATCCCGATCGCCGTGCTGCTGCTGATCCTGATCCCGAAGCGAAGATCTGTCGCCAGCGGCCCTGTCGGCCTGGGACCGGCAGTTCGCGCGATGGGCGCTGTCTTCGCCAATCCGCAGTCGGTCCTTTGCGGTCTGATCGCCGGCCTGATCTTCGTGCCCACCACCATCTTCGACATGGTCTGGGGCGTGCGCTTCCTGCAGGAGGCGCATAACATCCCTTATGCCGAAGCCGTCCTGCGCTCGGCGTCCGTTCCGTTCGGGTGGATCATCGGCTGTCCCTTGCTGGGCTGGATCAGCGACCGACTCGGACGGCGGAAGCCGGTAATCATCGGCGCGAGCGCGGTCCTGCTCGGGACGCTCGCGCTGATGCTGTTCGGCCCGAGCGGGCTATTCCCGCCGTTCACCCTGGGCCTGGTCGCCGGCATCGCGTCGGGCGCAGCGATGATCCCCTATACCGTGATCAAGGAAGCGAACCGGCCGGAGCACAGCGGCACCGCCACAGGAGTCATCAATTTCCTGAACTTCGCCCTGACGGCAATCCTCGGACCCGTGTTCGCCAGCCGCCTTATAGAGGCGAGCGGAGGCGGCGAACGTCAGCTAGCCCACTATCAGGCCACCTTTTCCTCGCTTCTGATCGGGGTCGCGCTCGCAATCCTGCTGACGTTCCTGCTGCGCGAGACCGGGCCGGGAACGCGAACCGCAAAGCGCGAGCCATCGCCAGCAACGCCCATGAACGCACGGAGGATTTGATGCCGACCCTGACCCTGGAGCGCGAGCCCACGACTTCGACGGCGACAAGGCGCGGTTTCAAGCCCGGGCTGTGGTCGAAGGAGATCAACGTTCGCAACTTCATCCAGAACAATCACGAGCCTTATTACGGCGATGAGAGCTTCCTCGCCGGGCCAACGAAGCGCACGCTGGGAATCTGGAAGAAGCTGACCGACCTTTTCGTCGTGGAGCTCGACAAAGGCGTCCTCGATGTCTCGCAGATCCCGAGCTCGATCACGGCGCACGAGGCCGGATATATCGACAAGAAGAATGAGATCATCGTCGGTCTTCAAACCGACGCTCCGCTGAAGCGCGCGATCATGCCCAACGGCGGTCTGCGAATGGTGACGAACTCGCTCGAGGCCTACGGCTACAAGCCCGATCCCAAGGTCGTCGAGATATTCACCAAGTATCGCAAGACGCACAATGAAGGCGTGTTCGACGCCTACACCGATGACGTCCGGCGCTGCCGCAGCTCGCATGTGCTGACCGGCCTGCCGGACGCCTATGGCCGGGGCCGTATCATTGGCGATTATCGGCGCGTCGCGCTCTACGGCGCCGATCGGCTGATCGAGGCCAAGAAGGCCGAGAAGGCCGCGCTCGACGAGCAATGGTCGCTCGACGGCATCATCCGCGATCGCGAGGAATTGAGCGAGCAGATCCGTGCGCTCGGCGAGCTCAAGGAAATGGCGGCCAAATATGGCTTCGACATCTCGGGCCCAGCGCGCACGGCACGCGAAGCCGTCCAGTGGCTCTACTTCGGCTATCTCGCGGGCGTGAAGGAACAGAATGGCGCAGCCATGTCGCTGGGCCGTGTCTCGACCTTCCTCGACATCTATTTCGAACGCGATCTTGCCGACGGCAGCCTCACCGAAGAACAGGCGCAGGAGATCATCGACGATTTCGTGATCAAGCTGCGCATCGTCCGCTTCCTGCGCACACCCGAATATGACCAGCTGTTCGCGGGCGACCCGACATGGGTGACGGAGTCGATCGCTGGCATGGGCGACGACGGGCGGCCGCTAGTCACCAGGACGAGCTTTCGCTTCCTTCACACTCTCTACAACCTGGGCCCGGCGCCCGAGCCGAACCTCACCATCTGGTACACGCCGCTGCTGCCGCAGGCGTTTCGACGCTTCGCCGCGAAGGTCGCGATCGACACCAGCTCGATCCAGTTCGAAAGCGACGAGATCATGCGGATGGCGTGGGGCGACGACGGCGCCATCGCTTGCTGCGTGTCGCCGATGGCGATGGGCAAGCAGATGCAGTTCTTCGGCGCACGGGCGAACCTCGCCAAGGCGCTGCTCTACGCGATCAACGGCGGCCGCGACGAAGTCAGCGGCAAGCAGGTCGCGCCCAAGTCGGAACCTGTGTCGGGTGAGTATCTCGACTTCGATGACGTGGTAGACCGGTTCGACCGCATGATGGACTGGCTCGCCGACACCTACGTCAGCGCGATGAACGTCATCCACTACATGCATGACAAATATGCCTACGAGCGGATCGAGATGGCGCTCCACGATTATGCGCCGCTGCGCACCATGGCGTTCGGAATCGCGGGCATGTCCGTTGTCGCGGATAGCCTGTCAGCGATCAAATATGCCCAGGTTAAGCTGGTTCGCGACGAGACCGGCCTGGTTACGGATTACGTCACCGAAGGCGACTTTCCGCTGTTCGGCAACAACGACAATCGGGTCGACGGGATGGCCGCCTGGCTGGTCAGCACGTTCATGTCCAAGCTGCGCAAGTACCCGACTTATCGGAATGCGCTGCACACCCAGTCGGTACTCACCATCACGTCGAACGTCGTGTACGGCAAGGCGACGGGCAACACGCCAGACGGGCGCAGGAAGGGAGAGCCCTTCGCGCCCGGCGCAAACCCGATGCACGGCCGCGACAGCCACGGAATCCACGCTTCCGCAGCTTCGGTCGCGAAGATCCCCTATCGTGACGCGCAGGATGGCATTTCGCTGACGACGACACTTGTCCCGACGGGCCTCGGTCGGACGTTGGACGACCGGATCACCAACCTGACGTCGATCCTCGACGGCTTCTTCGGATCGACCGGCTACCACATGAACATCAACGTCCTGAACCGCGAGACGCTGATGGATGCGATGGACCATCCGGAGAAGTATCCGAGCCTCACGATCAGGGTCTCCGGTTACGCAGTCAACTTCGTCCGGCTGACGCGCGAGCAGCAGATGGACGTGATCAACCGCACCTTCCACGGAGAGTGAGATGGTAATCACACTGACGCCCACGCCGAAGCATGCGCCCGAAGCCGCTCAGCTGCACGCCAAGTCACCGTTCGAAATGCGCGTCCATCTTGGCGAGGGGGTACCCGAAGCCGACGTTCGCACAGTATTGAAGAGCGGCGGCCTTGGTTTCCTCCATTCATTCACCACCGGCTCGGCCGTCGATGGGCCGGGCATCCGGCTCGTCGCCTGGACGACCGCCTGCATGTTCCGTTGCAAATTTTGCCACAACCCGGACACCTGGACGCTGTCCAACGGAATCCCCGTGCCGCTGCACCGCGCGATCGAGGAAGTGCAGAAATATGCCAACGGCCTGACTCGAATGCACGGCGGCTTCACGCTGTCCGGCGGCGAGCCGCTGATGCAGGACCGCTTCGCCGCCCGACTGTTCGCCGCCGTGCACGACATGGGCGTTCATACGGCGATCGAGACCAACGGCATCTACGGCGGTCGGCTGAGTGACGAGGAGCTTCGAACGATCGACCTCGTGATCCTGGACATGAAGGGCTTCACCGCAGGTCAGCACAAACGCGTGACGGGCCTGGCGAATAACGAGGATGTCATCGCCTTCGGCCGGCGGCTGTCCGCGCTCAAGCGGCCGATGTGGCTGCGGTACGTGCTCGTCCCGGGTCTCACCGACGTGGTCGAAGAAATGGAGGCGATCGCGCATTTCGCCGTCTCGCTAGGCGTCGTCGAGCGAGTCGAGGTCCTGCCGTTCCACCAGATGGGGCGTTACAAATGGGAGCGGCTGGCGCTCAATTATGAGCTCCGCGACACCCAGCCTCCGACGGTCGAGGAAGTCGCCCGTGCCGTAGCCATCTTCCAATCGGTTGGGCTGAACGCTTCCTAGGGCTTTCCCGCGCGACGCCCGTATTTTCTGTCACCCCTGCTGGGGATGCTCCTGAGTTCTTCAGGAAATCCCCGCGCTAATAGTCGGCAAAGTCCACCAGAGCGCATGGGGAAGAGCGATGATCCCGAGGCTGTTGTTGGCCGCGTCGGCCGTGTTTTCCACGAGCCAGGCTTGGGCCTTTGCCGGATCGGGAGGGGCAGCGCAGTCGCCGGCGACTTCGTTGACCGAAGCTCAGCGCAGCCAGGCGATCCAGGACCTGCAAGAATTGAAGGCGCGGGTGAGGCGCGTCGAAGAGTCGCTGGGCCTCCCCAGCGATATGCCGGCGATCCAATATACCCCGGACGCGCCGCGCCCGCCGCGCGATCACAATTTGGAACTCTACGGTTTCACGATGCTGGATGCGATTCAGGACTTCAACCGCGTCGACCCGGACTGGGAAGCGTCGCTTCGGCCGTCAAAGATCCCGACGCATGACGGGGTGTTCGGAAGCGATGGGCAGTCCATCTTCTCGGTGCGCCAAACGCGTCTCGGGGCGAAGGCCACCGGCAAGCTCGCGGGCAAACCCTATGAGGCGAAATTTGAGTTCGACCTGTTCGGTACCGGCGACGACGCGGGCAAGACGCATATGCGCATCCGGCACATGTACGCGAGCTGGGGGCGGTTCCTCGCCGGGCAAACCAACACCTTGTTCATGGACGGCGACATCGCCCCGAATTCGATCGAATACTGGGGCCCGCCCGGCATGTCCTGGCTGCGCAACCCGCAGGTCCGGTGGACCTTCTTCCAGGACGATAATTGGTCTGCGGCCGTCGCGCTCGAGCATCCCAGCGGCGACATCGATCCCGGCAACATCCGCCTGCTCGACGAGGCTGTCGCGGCCAACATCCAGGGCGATGAGAAGCTGCCGGATCTGACTGCGGCGGTCCGCTACGGCGGCAGCTGGGGCCACGTCCGGCTGGCCGGAATCCTGCGGCGCATCGGATATGAGACGCGGAACACCGTCGACAATCAGCCGCGCGGCCATGAGACCGGCTGGGGCCTGGACCTGACGTCTGCAATCAACCTCAAGCCGGTCACTCTAAAGCTCGGCGCGGTCTACGGGCGCGGCCTTGCAACCTACATGAACGATGGCGGCATGGACCTTGCGCCCGCGATCAACACTATCCCCGGCAGCTTCGGCTTCATCATTGTCCCGCGCGCCGAGGCGGTGAAGCTATTCGGTCTGTCAGCCTTTGCCGACATCCAATGGGCGAAGAACTGGAGCTCGACAGTCGGTTACAGCTTCGACAAGGTCGACAACACCAACTTCCAGGATGCAGGTGCCTTCCACGCCGGCCATTATGCCCTGGTGAATCTGCTCTGGACTCCGGCCGATCCCGTGATGACGGGCCTCGAATTGCAATGGGGCAAGCGCATCGACAACGACGGCAGCGAGGGACACGACCTGCGCGTCCAGTACAGCTTCAAATGGACGTTCTCGAGCAAGAATATCTGGGACGCATTCGACTGAGCGACACCAAAGGGTCAGACGTGCTTGCGCAGAGCCGCGGCCATCTTCTGGACCATCAACGTCTCCTGGTTCTCGACGCGGTTACCCAGGCTCACCAGCTGATCCACGCCCCCAGTCGATTGCATCGCGACCGTATTGCACGCGTCGATCACTCGCTCGATGCGCTCCTGCCGTTCGATCACCGGAAGGACAGCGAAGCCGGAACGAAGCACTTCGATCGCGATTCTGAAAACCTCGTCGGGTGGCCGGTTCGTCAGCCATTCCGACAGCTGCGCATAGGCAGTCGAACCCTCGTCGATTTCGCGTGCCCGCGCGAGCCGCAGCACGGCCCCGCGCTGCTTTGAGCTGACCTTCCCGCTAGCCCAGGCAACCTGGACCAGGGGCGCCAGAAACAAGGCTGGCGCAGCTTCGGCGGGCAGTCCGAGACTGCGCACCTGGCGGAGCAGTTCCGGATTCTGGACATGCAGCTTGTCGCGCAGCGCAACTGCGATCTCGTCGAGCTTCGCGTTCTGGCGCAGCTCCTCGAGAAGCTTCGCGTCTTCCTGCCGGAAATAGGCTTCTTCCATCGCCTTTTCGCGCTCGCCGAAGAGCCGGTTCGACATCTCTCACCTCGCCAGCGGGGCGGACGGTTTGCGTGAGCTGGCCACGCCCTTGGGGATGTAAATCGCGCGCTCTGTCCCACTATCGGGACATGTTGGTAGGTGGAGCGGATCGATGCCTAGTCTGGTCTATCGAAATGGTGCCCAGGGGCGGGATCGAACCACCGACACCGTGATTTTCAGTCACGTGCTCTACCAACTGAGCTACCTGGGCGCGCGTCATCGAAGGCGGGGCCTTCGCGGCGAACGGCTCCCCTAGTCGTCGCCCTCGCCGCTGTCCACCCCGGCGGGATCGGCGGCTGGACCCGGGATGCGATAGCCCTCGCCAAGCCATTTCAACAGGTCGCGGTCCTTGCAGCCAGGCCCGCAAAAAGGGGCGAAGCGCGGTGCTTCCGGCTTCCCGCAGAGTGGGCAGTTCTTTGGCTGGTCAGGCGTTTTCGGCATACCCGCCCGACAAGGTGAGAGCGGGGTCGGCCCGCAAGCCGATGTTGCCGCCGAGCCGCCGCCCAAGCGCGTCGAGCCAGGTCGGATGCTTTTCAACCACCGCGATTACGGCGGGGTGAGCGACGAGCCGTTTGCCGCCGGGCGGTTCAGATCCCGCCCGCCGGAGCAAGGCCCGAGCCTCGAACGCCGCGCGGTCGAGCGAGAGTTCTATCAGCGACGCACGAAGCCGAGGCCGGACGACCTGCGCGAACCCGAAGCCATTGATGGCCGTGCGTTCCGATGGTTTCGGCAAATAGTCTTCCAGCACCTGATCGACCTCACGTCGCGCCTGCTTGTCGCCCAGCGTCGGAAAGTCGATTCCGACCGCGCCGCCAACGTCGAGGCGGCGAATCGCACGCGCGGCCGCCCACGCGGCGACCTGGGCAAGCGGGGCAGGCTCCAGCCAGCCGTCCACGTCGATCATCGTCATAGCGGCGGTCGGTTCGATCCTCAGCTCGCCGCCGTTGAACCGGACGATGCCGCTGCGGGCTTCTTCGAGTAGGTCGTCCCAACCGTCGATGCGGCCTTCTTTACCCCCGGCCAAGGGGGGTGCGTCGCGAGGCGCCTCGCTAGCCATGCGAGCGAGGCCGCGCTTCCATTGCTCAGCACCGCCCAGCGCTTCGCGCGTGACTTCGATGAGCAGCGACCGCCCTTCGCTGACCCCGGAAACGCCGCGCGGAAGGAGGAAGGTCTCGCCGGCCGCCTCCACCGCCACGCGCGGTGCAACCGCAACGAGCTTGGCCTCGAGGATTGCGCCCGCCGGAATCACGCCGTCCCGGCGAACGCGCGCTTCGACGATCTCGCCGTCCTCGATTAGCGCGGCGCGGGTCTCGCCGATACCGCGCTCGATCAGCCACTCAGGCAAGCGGATATCCCGCGCTCTTCAGCAGCACTCTCGTCTCGGCGAGCGGCAAGCCGACGACGTTGGAATAGCTTCCGGCAATGTGGCGGACATAAACCTCGCCATAGCCCTGCAAGGCATAGCCGCCCGCCTTTCCGCGCCACTCGCCGTGGCTCGCATAATAAGCGATTTCTTCGTCGCTCAGCCGCTTCATCGCGATCATGGTCTCAACCAGGCGTTCGCGTACGCCTCCGCCCGGTATCGCCAGCGCGACGCCGGTGAGCACGCGGTGGCGGCGGCCGGACAGCAGCTTCATGCAGGCGCGCAGCGTCGCCTCGTCCTCGACCTTGGGCAGGATGCGGCGGCCGGCCGCCACCACGGTGTCGGCAGCAAGCACAAGCGCATCGGGTTCATTCGCCGCGACCGCCAGCGCCTTCTCGCGCGCAAGCCTCAGCGCGTGCTGCCGTGGGAGCTCGCCCCTCGGCACGCTCTCATCGATGTCGGCGGCGATGACCGCGTCAGGCTCGACTCCGATGCGGGCGAGCAGATCGAGACGGCGCGGGCTCGCGGAAGCGAGAACCAGCCTCATTATTGGTAACCGGGCGGGCCTCCGCGCCCGGGCATGAAGCGATAGGTAATGCGGCCCTTGGTCAGGTCGTAAGGCGTCAGCTCGACCAAGACCTCATCGCCGGTCAGCACGCGGATCCGGTTCTTGCGCATCTTGCCGGCGGTGTGGCCGAGGATTTCATGGCCGTTCTCGAGGCGAACGCGGAACATCGCGTTGGGCAGGAGTTCGACGACCTGTCCCCGCATCTCGAGCAATTCTTCCTTGGCCAAGCGATCTCTTTCTAGAAAGGTGCAAAAAGTCGCGGAGCCTTAGCGGCGGGCGGCACAAATGTGAAGGCGGGCCTAGATCGTCAGGACGGTCGAACCGCTGGTCTGCCGTGCCTCGAGCGCGCGATGCGCCTCGGCCGCGTCCTTGAGCGCGAAGCGCTGCTTGATCTCGATCTTCACCTTGCCGCTCGAGACGACCTCGAACAGCGCCTGCGCGGATTGCTGCAGATCGGCGGGATCGAGCGTGTAATCATAGAGCGTCGGGCGGGTAAGGAAGAGCGAGCCCTTCCGTGCAAGCAGCAAAGCATCGAAGGGATCGACCGGGCCAGACGCATTACCGAAGCTCGCCATCATGCCCCGCCGCTTCAGGCAATCGAGCGATCGCATGAAGGTATCCTTGCCGACACCGTCATAGACCACCTCGACCTTGGCGCCGTCGGTGATGCGCTCGACCTCGGCGACGAAGTCCTCCCGTGTGTAGACGATCGGATGGTCGCAGCCGTGGGCGCGCGCGAGCTCGGCCTTATCGTCGGATCCGACCGTGCCGATGACGGTCGCGCCGAGCGCCTTGCCCCACTGGCAGAGGATCAGCCCAACGCCGCCCGCCGCGGCATGAACGAGGATCGTGTCGCCGGCCTTCACCGGATAGACCCGCCTAAGCAGCATCTCGGCCGTCATGCCTTGCAGCATCGCAGCGGCGGCCCGCTCTGAAGAAATTGAGCCGGGCAGCTTCACCACGCGATCGGCGGGAATGAGCCGGACCTCCGCATAGCCGCCGATCGGCCCGCCGTAAGCGACGCGATCGCCGAGCCGCACGCTTGTCACGCCAGGGCCGAGGGCTTCGACCACGCCGGCGCCCTCGACGCCCGGCGTGAACGGCAGCGGCTGCGGATAGAGGCCGGTGCGGTGATAGACGTCGATGAAGTTGAGGCCTGCCGCTTCCTGCCGGAGCCTGATTTCTCCGGGACCCGGGTCGCGGACTTCGACCTCTTCCCACTTGAGGACCTCAGGCTCGCCGATTTCGTGAACTCGGATCGCGTGCGGCATTAGCGTTCTCCTGCGCGTCCTTCACAAACAAAAGCCCCGCCCCACAAGTGGTGGAGCGGGGCCGAAGTTTAAAGCGGGTTGAAGATCAGACTGCGGCGTGCGCCGCCAGCGCCGCGAGCAGAAGCAGCGCGACGATGTTCGTGATCTTGATCATCGGATTGACGGCCGGTCCGGCGGTATCCTTGTAGGGATCGCCGACGGTGTCTCCGGTCACCGCGGCCTTGTGGGCCTCGGAGCCCTTGCCGCCATAATTGCCGTCCTCGATATACTTCTTGGCATTGTCCCAGGCGCCGCCGCCCGAGGTCATCGAGATGGCGACGAACAAGCCGGAGACGATCACGCCGAGCAGCAGCGCACCGACTGCGGCGAGCCCGTTCTCCTTGCCCGCAACCGCGCCGACTGCGAAATAGACGACGATCGGCGCAAGCACCGGGAGCAGCGAGGGGATGATCATCTCGCGGATCGCAGCTTTGGTGACGAGATCGACCGTGCGCGCATAGTTCGGCCGGACCGAACCATCCATGATCCCCGGATTGTCACGGAACTGCTGGCGCACTTCCTCGACCACTGCGCCGCCGGCCCGGCCGACGGCGGTCATGCCCATTGCGCCGAACAGGTAGGGGAGCAATGCGCCGAGCAGCAGGCCCACGATCACGTACGGGTTCGACAGGCTGAACAGCTTGTCGAGGTCGCTAGTAACGCCGATCGAGCCGCCGAACTCATGCAGGTCGGCGGTGTAGGCGCCGAACAGCACAAGCGCGGCAAGGCCGGCCGATCCGATCGCATAGCCCTTGGTCACCGCCTTGGTGGTGTTGCCCACTGCATCCAGCGCGTCGGTGCGGGTGCGCACATCCTCCTCGAGGCCCGACATTTCGGCGATGCCGCCGGCATTGTCGGTGACCGGGCCATAGGCGTCGAGCGCGACCACCATGCCGGCAAGCGCGAGCATCGCCGAAGCCGCAAACGCGACACCGAGGAAGCCGGCGAGCTTATAGCTGGCGATCAGGCCGACGATGATGACGATGGTCGGGGCAGCGGTCGATTCCAGGCTGATGGCCAGGCCCTGGATGATGTTGGTGCCGTGACCGGTCTGGCTCGAGCGAGCGATCGACTGGACCGGGCGGTAGTTGGTGCCGGTATAATATTCCGTGATCCACACGATCAGCGCGGTGACCGCGAGGCCGATGTAGCTCGCCCAGATGAGGTTGGTCGCCGGGAAGCTGAGGCCGGCGTTGGTGGTGATCGTCTGATTGACGTCGCCGCCAAGCGCATACCAGAACGCCCCGTAGATCGCCGGAACGCCGAGGAGGGTCGCGGTCCAGAAGCCCTTGTAGAGGGCGCCCATGATCGAGCCCTTGGCCCCCAGTCGGACCATGTAAGTGCCGATGATCGAGGTGATGATGCACACGCCGCCGATCAGGAGCGGCAGGCTCATCAGCTGAAGCAGGATCGGCGAGGAGCCGAGGGCAAGCGCAACCGACACCATCGTGATGCCGACGGTGACGACGTAGGTCTCGAACAGGTCGGCTGCCATGCCCGCGCAGTCGCCGACATTGTCGCCGACGTTGTCAGCGATGACGGCGGGGTTGCGTGGATCGTCCTCGGGAATTCCGGCCTCCACCTTGCCGACCAAGTCGGCGCCGACATCGGCGGCCTTGGTGAAGATGCCGCCGCCGAGACGCGCGAAGATGGAAACGAGGCTGGCGCCGAGCGCGAGGGCCGTGAGCGCCGTGACGACCGGGCGGTCATTAGGCGCATAGCCGGCGGGGCCGGTCAGGTACCAGAACAGTCCGCTGATCGCGAGCAAAGCGAGGCCGGCAACGAGCAGGCCCGTGACGGCGCCTGCTCGGAAGGCGGTGGTGAGGCCGCTCTGCAAACTGTTGCGCGCCGCTTCGGCGGTGCGGACGTTCGCGCGGACTGAGATGTTCATGCCGATGAAGCCGGCCGCGCCGGACAGAACCGCGCCGAGCACGAAGGCGGCGGCGCTGAGGCCGCCGAGGAAGAAGAAGATGATCGCAGCGACGACCACACCAACGATGGCGATGGTCGTGTATTGCCGGCGAAGGTAGGCGCCGGCGCCTTCCTGGATCGGCCGAAACCTCGAT
>Ga0207711_10000752_pt1 | contig 31778 bp, 23 predicted proteins | sample KBSS34metaG_FD_184401 | JGI IMG/M metagenome (GOLD analysis project Ga0207711, IMG submission 184401) | Switchgrass rhizosphere microbial communities from Kellogg Biological Station, Michigan, USA - KBS S3-4 metaG (SPAdes) (version 2) | ecosystem: Host-associated > Plants > Roots > Rhizosphere... | reverse complement strand
CAAGTATCCCGTGGTGGTTCGTCTGCAACAGGACCAGCGCCGCGATATTTCCACCATCGGCAAGATCCTGGTGGAGACACCGCGCGGATTACGGGTGCCGCTGGAAGATGTGGCGACGCTCAGTGTCGGTTCCGGCAGCATGAACATCGCGCATGAATCCGGCAAACGTCTAAACGCCATCGGCGTCTTTCTGCGCGGCCGCGACATGGGAAGCGCGGTGGAGGAAATGCAGCAGCGCGTCAAGCATAACGTGACGCTTCCGCCCGGTTACTATCTCCAATGGGGCGGCGAGTTTGAGAACCAGCAGCGCGCCATGGGGCGTTTGAAAATCATCGTTCCCATTAGCATTTTTCTCATCTTTCTGCTTTTATTCAATGCCTTCGGCTCGGTCAAAAGCGCCCTGCTGATTCTTTCCAACATTCCTTTTGCATTGGTGGGCGGAATCCTGGCGTTGCTGATCACGAAAATCCCGCTGAGCGTTTCGGCGGCTATCGGCTTCATTGCGCTGTTCGGTCAGGCCGTGCTGAACGGCGTGGTCATCGTGAGCTACTTCAATGCTCTGCGTGCCGAAGGATTGGACGCTCGCCAGGCCGCGATCGAAGGATCGCTGGTGAGGTTCCGTACGGTGCTGATGACCGCGTTGCTCGCGATGCTCGGTCTGCTGCCGATGGCGCTCTCGCACGGCATCGGCTCAGAGGTGCAGAAGCCGCTGGCGGTGGTCATCATTGGTGGCTTAGTATCGGCGACGGCGCTCACGCTCCTGGTGCTGCCGGCGCTCTACACGCTGGTCGAGCGAAAGTCTACACCGCAAGCAGATACGCCCGTGCTGGCAGGCCAGTCAGGCGATTGAGAGCGCTCGCGTACCACTGAAGCTGGCGCTGATACTGGCCGTTACGCTCGGAAATATCCGCGTCGGTCTTGAAGTCGACGATGATCCAGGTATTGTCCTCGACGAACGCCAGATCGATGATACCTTCCATAAGGCGTCCGCCTGCGCCTTCCTGTGTGACGAGCAACATGACGGGATATTCGCGATGCTTGCGCTCGGCGCGTCGCGCGCGATCGAGAAGCGGATGGGCGAGTGCGGCTTCCACGCGGGAGCAAGCCGCATCGATTTCTTCGGGGGGTGCGCCCAGGATGCGGGCGTTTAGGTGCGTCCATTGTCGGATGGTGGCGCGGTTGGCTTCGAGCGGAACGTCGCGCAGGACCGCGTGGACGAGTGTACCGAAACGTCGGCCGGTGGCGACCGGCCTGGAAGCCGATCCCACCAATTCCACCGCAACGGGATCCGGTGGGGCGTCGGCTGCCTGACTTGCCAGGAACACGGTGAATTCGGGGCGCGAGGCAGTGGCGATGGTGGTAGCGCGTTGCTCCTGCCAAGCCTGATACGCAGCGGAACTCACGCCCCGGTCGTCTTTCAATAATTCTTCCTGCCGCAGGCCGTGATCGCTTTCCTCGCCGAGCTTTAGTTTCGACGGGTCCCACCAGACGATTTCATGCGATCCTTGCTGCGGCGTAATCAATCCGGGACGGACGGAGAACTCGGCCTCGCGATCGTAGTCCATGGGTCGCGCGACGATGCTCGCGTCGCCGAATTCCGGACATCCCAATTCATGTGTTGGGCGCGATTTGCGCCACCCTTCGCGCGACGGATACAGCGCCTTATCCAGTGGACTCAGCCAATTGTCCTGGGGAAACGGCTCATCGCCGCACGCAGGGACAACGAGGAGATCGCGCGCGCGGGTCGCGGCCACGTAGGCTACACGCACGCCCTCTGCGCGCTCGCGAGCGGCTTCGTCGGCTTCGTGGTCCAGAAGTTCCCAAGGTGCGCAGCGCAGCAGACGAGTGGCGCTCACGCGCTTGACTCCATCGACATATTGGTCAGGCTCGCGCGCGCAAAGATTCGCGGTGAGGTCCGCCAGAATCACGACTGGAAACTCGAGGCCCTTGGCACCATGGACGGTCATCAGCCGGACGCCGTCGGAGTCCTCTTCGAGTACGGGTGCTTCGGAGGCTTCTTCCTTCTCGGCTTGCGCGGTCAGCTCTTCGACGAACCCTCGGAACGACACGCCTCCCGTCGTTTCATAGGTGCGAGCCAGGTCCGCCACGCGCGCCACGTTCGCCAGGATCTGATTGCCGCCGGGGCGTAGCAGGAAACCGGCGTGCGCGCGAGTGGCTTCAAGCAGCGCGTTAACAGTCGCGGCGAAGGGCTGATAATTCCGGCCCTTATGCAGTTCAGCAAGGAGCTCCAGAGCATCGGCGATGGGTTGTTCGGCGCCTTCGCGATGGTACGGATGCAGCCGCCCGCGCCTGTGCTTGTGCACGAGTAGCATCTCGTCCGGGATCGCGAAAAGAGAGCCTTTCAGCGTGGCGAAGACGCTCAATTCGTCGTCGGGCCACTCGATCGCGGTCAGCGCGGCTCGCAGCGTTTCGACTTCTTCACGATGGTGGAATGATTTCGACCCCGCCAGCAGGTGATCGACGTTGCGAGCTTCGAGCGCTCGTGCATACTCGCGCGTGAGATCCTGTCCGCCTTGCGTCCGCCGGCGGAATAGAACAGCAATGTCTCTCGCTTCGACCTGCTTCAGTTCTCCTGAGGGGCGTTGCACGAGCCATCCACTCTCTTGCACCAGCCAGGCGACGAATGCGGCGATCGCATCCGGCAGCGACCGGTTCACGGCTTCCTTCGACAGGCGCGTCTTGTAGGGACGCGGCACCGGAAGCGCGATCAGGCTGGGCCGGCCGCCGATTTCTTCGCGATGTTGCTCCAAAGGAATCCATTCGGCATGCCCATCGCCGTCCATTTCCGTTTCAAACGCGGTGTTCACGAAATGTTGCAGGTTAGGAACAGACCGGAAGCTCTTGCGGAGGGCGACCAGGCCGCAGCCACGCTCGACCATTTTGTCCCGTATCTCCCGGTAGAGCAGGATGTCGGCTCGCCGGAACTTGTAAATGGATTGCTTCGGGTCGCCTACGACGAACAACTTTCCCGGGGCGGGCCGGATCTGCAGCCAGTCCGACTCGGCGGGGTCGTCGGCGGCCAGAAGCAGCAGGATTTCGGCTTGAAGAGGGTCGGTATCCTGGAATTCGTCGATAAAAAGATGGCTGAAGCGATTCTGTAAGTATTTGCGGACAGGCTGCTGATTCTTAACCAGATCTCGAGCGCAAACCAGCAGATCCACGAAGTCCAGCTTGCCTTGCCGCCGCTTGCGGTCGTTGTACTCGTCGACCAAGCCGGACATCTCTTCGCGCAGCTCGGCCGCGAGGTCGGCATCGGCACGACGGCGGAATTCCTCGATCCATCGGAGCAGTTCATCACGCCTTTGAAGCAGGTCCTCGCGGCTCACGCCCCCGCCGTAATCGCCCGAACCTTTTTTCGTATCGCGGCGCAGGTCGCGGCCGAGCTTCAACACCGCGGCCTCCAGCGAATCCTGATCGTGCGCTGCCAAGCCTTGCACCATCAATCGCACCGGCTGGAGTCCGATATACAGGTTGTCGGTCACGCGGCGCGGGCGCGAGGATAGGTCCGCAAGTTCGCGAGCCAGGCGGAGCACGGTGCCGATTTCCTCGTCACGAGCGAAGGGCTCACGTCGCCAGGGGGCAGGGTAATCGCGCCACTCGACTAACTTTCGGCCGGCGTACTGCAATTGTTCAAGGGGCGGGGAATCGTCCCAGGAATCGCGCCAGGCGAGACGAGCGAACGCACGACGCAATCCCGGCGAAGGCTCGGCGAGCCTACGCTCAAGCCAGGAACGAAAAGCCCGTTGATACAGACGGCTGGCCTCCTGCTCACTGAGTTCCTGAAACGCAGGGTCGACGCAAGCCTCCACGGGGCGCTCGCGCAGGAGCTGCGCGCAGAAGGAGTGGATGGTCCCGATAGAAGCTTCTTCCAAGTGCTCCAGAGCATCTTCCAGGCGGCTGCTGGCGGCCTCCTGTCGCCGACGATCCAGTTCTTCGCGGAGCCGAAGCTTCAACTCGCCGGCGGCTTTATGCGTGAACGTCACCGCGGCGATCTTGTCGATGGTGGTGCGGCCGTTTTCTAGAACCGCGACGATCCGGCCGACCAACGCGGTGGTCTTGCCGGTGCCGGCCGACGCCTCGACAATCAGGCTCTCATCGAGCGAGTTTTGAATTCGGAGGCGCGCCTCGGCGTCCGAGACCGCACGCGCCGAGACGCTCACGCCATCCCCCGAATCTCGGTCAGCGGCTCGAGACGGACATCGTGGCGGTCTTTCTTGCCGAGCCGGCGTTCTTCATAGGGCCCGCACACAATGCGGTAGTCGCACATCTTGCAGGCGTCTGTGGCGGGAGCCGGAGGCAGGAAGCCGCTCTCAATGGATGCATCGATATCGCCCAAAAGTTTCTGTAAGAAGAGCCGTGCGCGATCGTCGAGTTTGATTTCGACAGGCGTGTAGCCGCCGCGCTGCGTGGCATAGAGGAGCCGGCCGGCTTCGACGGCGGATCCTAACAATTGTTCCGCGGCGAGCCCATATAGAAGTGGCTGCAAGCTCCGGCCGCCACCGACCCAGCGAGGGATGGTATCGGGAGGCTTGCCGGTCTTGTGGTCGGTCACGCGAAAGGCATCGCGTGCGACATGCTTTTCGACCAGATCAATGCGTCCACGCAGATTCACGCTCTCGGCCAAAGCCAGCGGAGGATCGCCGAACGCGAGCTCGAACTTCACCGGCTCCCAATCGTCGTCATTGCGCCCGACGTGCTGGAGCCAGCCCCGCAAGTCGGTCCGCAGATCTTCGATCTCCGACTTCCACACGCGCGGGATCGCTGGAGCGAGCTTCTCCTGGTATTTTGCGGCTACGCGATCGAGCATCGCATCTGCCCGCCTGAGGGCTTCCGGAAGCCGATCCGCATTGACCGGAAGCAATCCCGCGCCCTGCAAGTCCTGAAACAGCTCGAACTGGATTTCGTGAAACAGAGCGCCGCGTGTGAGCGGGTCCATTTGTTGTAATTGCTCGGATTCGTCGCGGGGGCGCAGCCGGTAGATTCCATGCAGCGCGAATTTGTACGGGCACACGGCGAAGTTTTCAAGCGCGGAAGGCGACCACGCGCGGGCGGTCAATCGCTGGGCGTTGAGAGCATCGAGCGCCGCGGCATTGTCGGTGACCAATCCGTCCGCGGGTCGCCACTTGTGATTCCAACGAGACCAGCGTGCCCTCAGCGATCGCGCGACGTGCGGGTTCGCCTCCACGAGATAGTGAACCCCTCCCGGAAAATTTCGCGCACCAGCGATGGCGACCAGATCGTATTCGGCGTCGTCGATGGCGTCAGAGGCTTCTTTCGGAGCGGGCCAATTCAGCCGGGCGGGCGCGGCGTCGCGGGCACGATCCTCGAAAGCCTTCAGCTCGGGTAGCGAGCCCTCCACTGCGCGAGGCAGCTCTAATGCATAAAAGCTGGGGACGCGCGGACGAGCCTCGGCAACTTCCATGCGGGGATAAGAAACGATCAGGCGGTCGCGCGCCGCCGCGACGGCTAGATGCAAACGCATCCTCTCATCACTTACACGTTGCTTTCGCAACGGCAGAGCCGCGGAGACGGCCTCCCGCAATTCATCGAGCAGCAGCGGATCTTCCAGCATCCTCTGCGGGAACAACCCTTCGGCGAGTCCCGGCAGAAACACCACGCCGAACTCCCGCCCGCGGGCTTCGTCGATGGATCCGACGAACACGCATCCCCAGCGTTGCGCGGGCGGCTCGCGGCGCAGGAATCTCAGGCGCTCACTCAAGACTTCGGCTACCTCATCGAGCCCGACGGGTCCGACGTCGCCCATCGGGGCCAGTTCCGCCAGCACGGAAAGCACCGGATCCGGGTCGCGCAAGGACAGCCGGGCGAGTTCAGCTAATTGTTCGAGCCAGACACTCCAATTTGCGGTCTTCGGGAGCGCGTCCAGCAAACCGATCAGCGGCAGCGCCAGTTTCTTAAGATTCTGAATTTGGTCCAGCGGTTTTTCTTGCAAAACGAATTCAGCCTCGAGTCCATTCAGCCGCCGCTCCCACCGGTGTTTTCCTCCCCCGATTACGGAAGCCTCCACCAGCAGCCGCTCCCAGCGCCAAGGCGTCGGTCGATCGGCTTCGACGGGTGGATCTGCGACCTCATTTTCGAGGGGGCCCAATAATTCGTCCTCAGGCGCCACCCACTTCGGAGCTTCAGGAGTTTCAGGAACCTGACCGAGCGACAGGTATTCCGCGAAGCGCGAGGCCGAAAGTCTTTCGCCCGCGCACAGCAACAACGCCAGGAACGCCCGCCCCGATGGATGCGGACGAGCCGTGCCCCGGCTGAACCAAGCCGGAATTCCGGCACGCCGCAGCGCGTCCTCGATCATAGGCTGGTAGCGATCCGGATTCCGGAGCAGGATCGCCACCTGATCGAACGCTATACCTTCGCGCGCTAATCTTATGATCCTGCGGGCGATCTCGACCGACTCGAGACCTTCGCCAGGGGCGGAAAAGAACTCGAAGCAATGGTCCTTCTTAGTGAATCGAATCGGCGTCGCGGAAAACAGGAACTGCCGGAGATGTTCCAGGGAACTGGTAGCGGCCGCGCTGGAGCCCGGCCCTGCTCCGAGCTCGGCCAGCAGCACTTCGCGCGCCCGCGCCACCAGGCTCGCGAAAAACTCCCGGTGAGCGCGCGACTCCAGGTCGGCATCCAAACGCGCCAGGGGCAACCCGACCCAGGGATGAGCCCCGCTGATTGCGGCCTCCGTTGCCAGCGCCAAAAGGCCGGGGAGATCGACCAGGGATCGCTCTGCAAGTTCTGCTTGGTACCGCTCCAGCAGCGTTGCCAGATCGCCAGTGGGCTTTCCAGTCGATGCCAGCTGCTCCGGCGACACCCGGGCCAACCGTAGTTCCACGAGGGTCCGGGCGAGTGCCCTGGCGAACCCGGGAAGCGCGGCTACCGGGTGAAAATATGCGAGTTCGGACTGTGCCAGCGCGGTTTGCGTGACCCTGGCAGCCACGGCTTCCCGGCCCAGGCTGCTCAAGGGAGCGAGGCCGCGTTCCGCCATAGCCGATCGGGCCAGTTCGCTAGCCGCTTGGACCAGCGTCACCCGATGGACTCCTGCTGATCCGGAACGAGGCGGCAGTACGCTTTCCCCTGCCAAATGGCGGGGACCAATGATTACAATTTCTTGAAAACGGGCGGCAAAGGACTCAACCGCTTGGATTAATGTGCCGTTGGACCACGACTTAACCACATTGCCAGTCTACACGCAAATTTTTTTTGCGCCCCCAGTAACCACAGGGGGCTCCGCAGCGTTTGTACAGATAACTTAAATCCCCGTTACGACAGCGGGCGCTACTAACCCCTTTTCACCCAAAAGAAGCGCCCGCTTTTCTATTTCCCAGCCGGTAAAAACCCTACTCCCCCAGCCCATCGAACAGCACAGAACTAAGATACCGCTCCCCGGAGTCCGGCAGAATCACTACGAAGGTTTTGCCCTTCATCTCCGGCTCCCGGGCGATCCGCACCGCGGCTGCTACGGCCGCTCCGCAGGAGATGCCGGAAAGAATCCCTTCTTCCCGGGCTAGTCTTCGCGCCATCGTGATCGATTCTTCGTCGCTCGCGAGTTCCACCCGATCGAGCATCTTGAGATCCAGCGTGTCCGGAATAAACCCCGCGCCGATGCCTTGAATCCCCGTGGGTCCGGGACGCACCGGATCACCGGCGCGCGTCTGCGTGATCACCGGACTGCTTTCGGGTTCCACACCGATGGAGAGAATCTTTCTCTTCTTCTCCAGCTTGAAGTAGCGCGATATTCCGGTGATGGTCCCGCCGGTGCCAATCCCTGCGACCAGCACATCCACATTGCCTTTTGTATCGTTCCAGATCTCCGGACCGGTGGTCTTGAAATGGATCTCGGGATTCGCCGGGTTCTTGAATTGCTGCAGGAGCACGTAGTGATCCGGAGCCGACGCGACGATTTCTTCCGCACGCGTAATAGATGCGGCCATCCCCGCCGAGCCGTCGGTCAAGATCAGCTTCGCGCCTAATGCCTTCAGGACCTTTCGACGCTCGATCGACATGGTCTCGGGCATCAGGAGGGTCACGTCGTAGCCTCGTGCCGCGCCCACAAACGCCAGCGCGATGCCGGTGTTGCCGCTGGTGGGCTCGATCAGTTCCTTGCCGGGTGTGAGGATGCCGCGACGCTCGGCGTCCCAGATCATGGATGCGCCGATGCGGCACTTCACCGAGAACGCCGGATTACGCGCTTCGATTTTGGCAAGCATGGTAACCGGTGCGCCGTCGGTGACGCGGTTCAGCTTCACCAGCGGCGTATTGCCGATACTCAGTGAATTGTCGGAAAAAGGCATGCCTTATAAAACGCCTAAATATCCCAGTTGGGGACAAAGCGTGTCTGCGTCTCTTTCCAGCGCCGCGCGAGTTCGGCGAAGGTGGTGGTGTCAACCAGCGCTCCGATGGCTGCGTCCACGCGTTTCCATAAGTCGGTGAAGGCGTTGGGTCCGCGCCGGGTCTTTTTGCTTTGCTCGACGTAGCGCAACACTTGGCCTACGGTGATCTGGTCGGCTGGCCGGGCCAGGCGGTATCCACCTTCGGCCCCGCGCCGCGATTCGACAAATCCGCCTTGCTTGAGGCTCGAGAGAATCAGCTCCAGAAATTTCTGCGGGATTTTTTGACGACGCGCGATCTCGGCGATCTTCACCGGTTCGCCTTGCGGCTGGACCGCTAGATCGAAGATCGCGTGCAGGGCATATTCGGTTTTGACCGAGATATTCATCGGGTATAGCGATTGTAGGAGACCCCGATGTACTTTGTCTAGTGGGGAATGGGAGATTCGTTCGTCTTAGAATCGAACTATGTGGAATCCGTGGCTGGGCATTCTCCTCGCCGACTACGAAGGACATATGAAGTCCCCTCAAGTCCAGCAATTGGACGTTCTGGCGGAGCTATTCGCGGAAGCCCTCACGCACTGCCTTCCTTCGTCCATCGCAGTGCTAGGAGTCGCCGGCGGGAACGGACTCGATCGAATAGATCAAAGCATGACTAAGCGCGTAGTAGGCTTGGACATAAACCCGCTGTATCTGAAAGAAGCCCGTCAGAGATACGCAGACGGACTTCCCTTGGATCTCCACTGCATCGATCTGGCCGAACAACTTGTGGATTTGGAGCCGGCGCAGCTGGTGCATGCTGCGCTGGTATTCGAACACGCCGGAGTCGACCGATGTCTGGAGAATGCCCTCTCCCTGGTGGGTCCGGATGGAGTACTGTCAGCCGTGTTGCAGCTGCCGAGTGAGTCCATGCCCGGCGTAAGCGCAAGCCCGTTCCCAGCGATGCAGGAGCTGAAGTCTCATTTCTCGCTGGTCGATCCTGCGTGGTTCCAAGAAACACTGGCTGAGCGTGGCTTCATTCTGACCTATCAAGTCCAGCGCTCATTGCCTGGCGGCAAGGGTCTTTGGATGGGTATTTTCAGCCGGTGGCGTGCCTAGCTCTTATTGTCCACCGGCGGACTTCAGATCGTAGTGGATGGTCGAGTTCACCACGGCCTGCAGGCTCGCCAGATCGATGGATCCGACCAAGTGCACCACGGTCAGCTCCTTCGGTTCAGCCGAGATCAACAGGAATCCGGCCGTCTTGCCGTTCTGGCTAAGCATATAGATCTCGGTGGTCTCGTGCTCTTCCTTCACGTTGAGGACGCGCGACCAGGTCGATACCTGTTTGCGTATAGCGTCTAGATCGGAATCCGAATACTGTCCGGTGTTTTCGAATTCGTAATGGCGGACGACGACGCGGCTTACACTTGCGGTCGCGCCCTTGACCTTCTCAGGCGCCTGCTGGAGCACTTGCGTGAGCAGCGGACCTTCGAGCGTGACCTCGGCTTTGTCTTTGGCCTTGGCGGCGAGCGCGTCGAGATTGATGTCGACACTCTGTGATCGTGCCGGAAGTGACAGCGCCAGGCAAAACACCATACTCAGAAGCGTCCTCATTCTTGTTTTCCTTTCTTGTCGGGAACTGGAATCGACGGAACTCCCAGGGCTTTGAGCTTCGATAGATCGTTCAGGTTGATGCTCCCCTCAATCGCGACCACCGTCAGTTCCTTCGGCTCGGCAGCGATAATCGCGAATCCGACTATTTTCCCTTGCTCCGTTCGCGTGTAGATTTCACTGGTCTCCTCCTTGCTTTGCGAGGAAATGATCTTGCTCCACCCAGGAGTACGAAGCTGCGCACGAATCGGTTCCAGATCCTCCATCCGGTATTGGCCGGTTTCCTTGAATTCGAAACTTCTGACCGTGATGGCCTTAAGCCCGGCGAGCAGTTGCTTGAAGGCCTCTGCGTCTTTGCCGTCTTTACCGTCTTTGCCATCTTTGCCGGCCCCAGCCAGAAATCCGCTGGCCATCTGCAGCAGGTTCGAATCGAGCGTAATATCGACAGACTCCTTGGCTTTGGATGCCAGACCGTCCAGGCCCGTGATCCGCAACTGCAACAGCTGCGCGGGCAACTGCGCCGCAGCACAGACCGCAAGGAAGGTAATCAGTAAGATTCTTCGCATATCAGTTCTCCCGCCTAATGACTTTTTCCCGCGTGCTATTCAACTTGTCCGCGGCGATCCGCAGCGCCATCACCGCGTCGCGGCCGGCGCGCTCGGCTTTCATTTGCCGAACCTCGTAGGTGGCGGTCAGTCCGATCACCAGCATCGCGGCCAGCGCCATGGCCCAAATCATACGCGGGATCGCTCTTGACGGCTTGGAACTGGATTGCGCACGTGCGACTACGCGCTTGGCGAAGCCCAGTGAAGGATCTTCACGCCGTAAGGCCGCTCTCAGTTCGTCTTCTAAATTCATAACCCAACTCCCTTGGTGCGGGACAACTTATCCCGCAGTAACGCCAGCGAGCGCTGCAGATGGCTCTTGACGGTGGCGATCGGCATATCCAGGGCACGCGCGATGTCCATCGGGTCCAGGTCTTCCTGATATCGCAGGATCATCACCACGCGAGCGTTTTCCGGCAGCGAAGCGACTAAGTCCCGAAGCATTTCGGAAAGCAGCGGATCCGCGTTGCCGGTGGAATCCGCGGCCACCGGTTCCGGCGCGTCTTCGAGGGGCGACTGAGGCCGCCGTTTCTCCTGCCGCGAATGGTCGATCAACCGGTGCGCCGTGACCCATCGCAGCCAGTGGAGCACGTGCTCCGAGGATTCGAGCGAAGGCAGTTTCCGGTACAGCTGCAGAAACACATCCTGCGCGATCTCTTCCGCCAGCGCCCGATTCCGCAAATACCGGCAGGCCATGCTGAAGACCATAGCCTGGTGTTCCCGCACCAGCTCCTCGAAACGCTCGGGGTCGTCTGTCATAACTTTCGGAACGGCGGCGGTAATTCCCTGGGCAAACATGCGCTTCACTTACTAATACGCTGTCAGGGCCTCGGGAGGAGGCATGGTTCTTACTTCAGCTCGACCTGAATCTCCACTGCCGTTCGATCCCCTACATTTTCAGTGGTATGCCGGTAGGGGTCGCGCCAGGCTATTTCGCCCGGATGGCGCGGATTGTCGACCTGCTTGCCGTCGGCCAGGGTCATGGTGGTATGCAATTCCGTCAGATAGACCACCACATAGGACGGATGATCGTGGGTGGGACCTTTAAGATGCGGTTCGAGGATGGTCCGCAGGACGCGAACGCGGGCGTTCTCCAGCGGGACCTGTTCGTATTTAGGCTCGAGCTTGACGGGATCGAGCTCCACCGGCCAGCCCTTGGCCTTCGGCGCTCCCGGTTTCAATTCCACCAACACGAACTCCACGGGGTGGTCGGAACGGTTATCCCAGGCGTCCCGGCCCGCCGGGAGCCAGGCGACGTCACCGGCCTTGTGGTTGGCAAAATCGGTAAGGTAGACGGCGACGGAGTCGGGATGTTCGCGCTCGGGCGCCTTCTCGTGGGGAGCCTGCTTCATGCGCAGAACGTGTACCCAAGCGTTGTCGATTTCGACCGTGGTCTGGGCCCAGGAGGAAGCCGCGGACATCAGGATGGCCACAGAGAGTCCCATGCATAAACGTTGATTCATACAGTGATAATAGAGGGTGGGGAGGCGCTTTGAAACTGGCCGGATTTCTTTGCACAATATTTGCGATTTCCGCGCTGGCCCAATCTGGCCAGTACGGTACGCGAATCGGCCAGGTCCAGACCGTCTACCTTCGAGACATTCCCGTGACGCCGGGCCCCACGGTGCCTTTCGCGGGCCCTGCTCGCATCGGCGACCTTCCGGAAGCGCCCCGCGCGACGAGTGGAACCCCAGCGGTTACCCCCAAAGCGGAATTCGAGACCTGGGCGGAGCAAAGATACAAGGACTACGCCGAAAGCGTGGTGACAGGTTCGACGGACATCGAACGAGCGCCTGGGAAGGCGACCATTCATCGCTTCGTGCGCGATAATTTCCGGAACCTCAACCTTACCTACACGATGACGTTTGAATCCATCGCCAAGACCGACACATTTCGAGTTACCTTTACCGACTCGGCTGTTCCTTCTCCGGTTCCGCAGATTGTTCGCGATGGAGAGACGATCGCGCTCACTTTGGCCACGGATGCGCGGACCGGGCGAAGACTGGTGGACTACGTTCGCGTCGGTACAGGCGTCATGCACTCGCGCACGGGAGTCTCGCGGGATGTGTATGCGGAGGACGCCGAATTGACCATTACGAAGCCTCTGCTGCGCATCAACGGAGTGGAACAGCGGGCGGCAAATCTTCCGGCGATGGTGAGCGCTCCGGTGGTGTGGGTCGATATTCCCGGAGAGGGACGATACGACTTGTCATTCCGGCCGCGCGCCGATCAGGGTTTTGAAAGAGCGGGTGAAGTTGCGGAGAATTCGCTGTGGTTTTCCCTGGGCGGCAACATCTTTCGCATCGACTGCGCCGACCGCATCGCGACCGGGTCGGGAACATACAACATTTACGCTCGCAAGGAACCGATTGAGACTCCTGCCGAGCCGGCGGGCTTCACGTTCGGGGCACAGCACTAGCACGGGCTGAAGCCCATGCTCACCGAGCGCTTGACACTCGATTCTCCAAAGCGCATTATTGCCTGTTATGAAGATGCGCTTGTATGCTCCCCTACTCCTTGCCTTGTTGCCGATGACGTTGCCGGCACAGCAGAAGGCGAACGCCAAAGCGAAAGCTGCGTCCGCACCCGCGCCACGCAAGGCGGATGGCAAGCCGGATTTCGGCGGAGTCTGGCAGACTCCGCGCATGGCCGACGTCACCAAGGACGAAGCCTGCTGCAAGGGTGTGAAGGATCTGCCGTTCACCGCTTGGGGCAAGCAGCAATGGGAAACCTACGATGCGACCGCCAACGGCGACTATGCGGGAGCGTGCCTCCCGTTCGGCCTTCTGCGCTCCGTGGGTGGACCGCATCCTGTCCAGATTATTCAGGACGACAAGTACATCGCCATGATGTACGAGCAGAACACCTGGTTCCACGTGACGCCGATTGACGGACGGCCGCATCCCAAGGACATCGATCCGACCTGGTTCGGGAACTCGGTCGGTAAGTGGGATGGCGACACGCTGGTGATCGACACCATCGGCTTCAACGGACGCACCAGGATCGACACCATTGGTCACCCGCATAGCAATGAGTTGCATACCATCGAGCGCTTCCGCCGCACGGACCGGGATCACATCGATTACGTGATCACCATCGACGATCCCAAGACCTACACCAAGCCCTGGGACAGCGTTCGCAGATGGACGCTTCATCCGGAGTGGGAGATTATGGAGTACTCCTGCGAGGAAAACAACAAGAGCTTGTGGGAAGGCCGCATCAAAGTTCCGACGCCCTAGGCAGCTCTCAAAATAATTCGGGGCGGCCATGTCTGGCCGCCCCGCGACAAACCCGGAGTGTACTTCTCTTTACTGCCGGGCTAGTGTCACCTTGGGTGTCGAAAGATATCCAACTACCGAATCCTTCTTCACCTGGTTGACGACGATTTCATACGGCTGGCGGTTGCCGCCAACATACACCTGCACCGGTTCGTTGATGGTCTTATCTTTCTTTTCGACGCGCTTGTCGTCGGCGAGAACTTCCAGCGTGTAGCGATTGCGCTTCGTATCCGCGTTCTTCAGTCTCAGCGTCACATTGCCGATTCGCTTGTCGGCTTGCTTCTTGTTAATGTCGAACTCGAAGTAGTTCCGTTCTCCGAGCTCACGCAAAGCCGCCAGGTCTTTGCCGTTGGTCGCGATCAGGCCGCTCATCACGCCCATGTCGCCGTTCATCCTCTTGAGATCGGCGGTAGCCTTATCGAGGTTCGACTGGGTGGAAGCGATATCCGCCTTCACCGCCGTCACGTCCGTCTTCACATTGCCCACATCGGAGGACACGGCGCTAACCTTGGAGTCGACTGAAGTGGTGGCTTCTTTCAAATCGCCGATCTGAGTGGCTACCTGTTGCTGCTGCTCCTGAATCTGCTTGCTGAGCTCTTGCGATTGCTTCAGAGCGTCAGCCTGCGTGCGCTTGAGCGCGGCGGTGGTCGTGGTGCTCGCGCCCTTCATGGCCGCGGTCATCTCGTCGTCCAGCGCCTTCAGGCGTTGCTGCAGGAGTTCCGTGGTGGCATCCCCGAGCTTGGTGATTTGTCCCTGCGTGTCGGTCTGCATCTGTGCCATCTGCTGGTTGGTGTCGTTGCTGCGCTTGAGAAGATATCCATCTCCCGCCAGCGCCAGCACCAAACCAACGCTCAATCCAATAACGGCTCCCTTAGCCCAGCGTCCGCTGTCCGGCGATTCGTCAAATTGCGAAGACATAATGTATAGCCTCCTCGGGTCAGGCTCACTTTTCACTGCGTGTCCTGTCGGGAAACGTAAGATGCAACCCTGCTGCCAACCGCTGGTAATCGTTCTAGGCTTAGCGTATTCACCTTATATGGCATAGGCTTGGCGATGGTCGCCTCGCGGCGTAATCCTTAGAAAACCCCCAAAAACAGGCGTAAGCTTTACCGTTCCGATAGGTTTTACCGGAATTTTCAGGGAAACATACGCCTGCGAGTGTGATTTAGGCGCCGCGTTTGAATCGCCGGGCGAGGCCCCGAGCCCATCTTTTGCTGAAGGATCCGAAGGGTTGATCGGTGGTCAGGTACGTCCAGACGGCGCCACGTTCGCCGGGATCCGAAGTCCCTGCTTCCGCATCAGCCAGGCGGCGCGCGATCTCTCCAGGCAGCGCCGCCTCCATCTCAGGGAACCACTGATGAATTTTCTTGGCGTATTCGTAGAGTGCGTCCCGGCGGTCCACAGTGAGTCCGGGCAGGCCCGCCAGGCCCCAATCCAGCCATGGAATGCCGGACCGAAACTCGGCCACGCGCGCCAGATAATCGGTCCAGAGGTCGTCGATCGCGCGCAAGGTCACGATGCGCTCCAGCTCCGACGCACACCGAGTTTCACCGGCGAGAACGGACTGTCTGTAAGTGTGAATGCGGTGGCGCTGGCCTTCGATAGGCAACTCGTATCGTTGGAGAGTCAGCCGCGCGTCCAGGTGGTGGCCTTCCACCAGACGCTGCACGGTGTCGGGATCGCGGCCTAGTTCCGGATTCAGATCCCCGTATTTGACGAGAAGGTCGTCCTCCAGCGAAACGAAGAAGCGGGACGCACCCGGATCGCCTTGCCGCCCGGACCGACCGCGAAGCTGATTGTCGATCCTGCGACTCTCATGCTTCTGCGTGCCGATCACGTACAGCCCTCCCAGTTTCGCGGCGCCCTCTCCAAGCCGGATATCGGTCCCGCGGCCCGCCATGTTGGTCGAAATCGTCACAGCGGAGCGTTCGCCGGCTTGGGCGATGATGGCCGCCTCGTGCTCGTCGTTGCGGGCGTTTAAAACCTGGTGTGGAATGTCACTGAGCTGACGGCTCAGCCGCTCCGATTCCTCGACGCTTCCGGTTCCAACCAGAACGGGCTGGGCTCTTTGATGAGTCCTTCGGACTTCCTCCACCACAGCGCTCTCCTTCTCCGCTTTCGTGGCGAAGACTGCGTCGGGATGATCGACTCGGATCATGGGCCGGTTGGTAGGAATCACTTCCACCGGCATTTCGTACATTTTTTCGAACTCGAGCGCTTGGGTGGCCGCCGTGCCGGTCATGCCGCAGACTTGCGGATACAGCGCGACCAGGTCCCGCAGGGTAATCGATCCCAGAATCATTCCCTGACGCTTCTCGGCGACGCCTTCCTTAATCTCGACTGCGGTGTGGAGTCCGGCGGGCCAGCGGCGGTCCTGCGCGATGCGGCCTTTGAATTCATCCACCATTTCGATGGTTCCGTTCTTCACTACGTAATCGACGTCGCGGCGCAGAAGCACGTGTGCGTGCAGCGAGTCTTGCACCGCAGTCAATAGATCCCAATTGTGCGGAACATAGAGACTGCCGCGGCGGAAAGCGTTTTCGACCGCCGCGATGCCCAAGTCGGTGAGCGCAACGTTGCGGCTCCCCACATCCACCGTGCAATGAACCGGGACACGAAGGTTGCGGACGACGTGATCGGCCGCGGCAGTCCAAGGGTTGTTGCTGTTGTCGCCTCCCGCGATCACCAGCGGGATGCGGGCTTCGTCGATCAGGATGGAATCGGCCTCGTCTATTACCGCCGCGGCAAACGGCCGGTGGACTTGATCGTCGAGGCGAAGCGCCAGACGATCGCGCAGAAAATCGAATCCGATCTCGTTCGCGGTGGCATAGGTGATATCGCACGCGTAGGCCGCGCGCCGTTCCGCGGCGGTCATACCCTGCTGAACGTGGGCCACGGTGAGGCCGAGGAAGCGATAGATCTCGCCCATCCAGGCAGCATCGCGGCGGGCGAGGTAATCGTTCACGGTCATGACGTGGACGCCTTTGCCTTGACGTGCGAACCACGCAATGGCTGGAACGGCCGCCAGAGTCTTGCCTTCGCCGGTCTGCATTTCGGCGATGCTGCCTCGCGCCAGTGCGAGCGCGCCGCGGAGCTGAACATCGAACATATCCAGGCCCAGGATCCGTGATGCGACAGCGGCCGTGACGGCGATCACGGTAAGTAAGTCCTTCGCGCGAGCACCGGCTGCCCGCAGCTGGTCATCGCTCAATCCGGCAAACCCGGCCCGCAGCGCGTTGATTTTGTGAATATCCGCCTCGTCGCGACGCCAAGGCGCAAATAGAGAATCCAGGAATCGACGCACGACTCCTCCTTTTTCCTTTACCGAGTTGTTTGTGGGTTAGGGCCGCGAGAGGGCGCGCGGAGGAGGGCGTTGAAACAGGGAGGGATCGAGAAGCGCAGCCGGCGCCGGAGCGTCGTCTTTTGCGAGAACCTGAAGTGAGTCTTTCGCAGGCGACGCAATAGCTTGCCGGGATTCCGCGATTTCCTGCCTCGGAACCGTCGGTTTAGCGGTGGATTTACCGGGCCAGACGACCGAGTAGGAGGATCGAGGGATCGCAGTACTCGCTGCCGGAGTGCCGAAGCACGCAGCCACGCCGAACAGCAGCGTGAGCAGCCAGGCTGTAGGTCGCCGTTTCACCTAAAAAGAGTATGGCACGTGGATCGCGTAAAGTGGTCCCTAGTGCTGCTCGCCGCGATTCTGTTCCTGGGCATTCTCTCCATGTGGGTTCCGGCTCGCTGGGCGCTGAGCGCGTTTCAAATCGCGGTCTTCGCCCTGGCCGCGGTGCGCATTGTCCAGCGAAAGAGCCTGACCATTCACCCCACTGCGCTGCTTCTGGGAATGGCGGTGGTGTGGGGATTGGTTCAGGCATCCGCGGGATGGACGGTTGACCGGTTTAAGACGCTGAACGAAGTTCTCAACTGGACGACCAACCTGGCGGTTTTCGGCCTGGGCCTCGAATTGGGTGGACACGAGCGAAGCCGGGAACGATTCCTGAGCGCGTTACTGTGGTTCGGCACCGCGCTCGCGGCGGTTTCGATGCTCACCGTGTTTTCATCACCAGAGGGAATTGTCTTCTGGCTCTTTCACGCGGGATCGGACCGTCGAACGCTGGGACCATTTGTCTACTACAACCAATACGCGGCGTTTATCGAAGCGGTACTGCCGCTCGCGCTGGTTCGAGCGATCCTGGAACCGCGGCGGCGCATGCTCTACAGCGTCATTGGCGCGCTGTTGCTGGCTTCGGTGGTAGCAGGCGGATCGCGGGCTGGAACTATCTTGTGCCTGGCGGAAGTGATGGTGATCCCGCTCGTCGCGTTGGGGCAGGGAGTCATTTCCCGGCGAGCCGTGGCCCGCGTGCTTCTGGCGAGCGTATGTACGCTAGCCGTCCTGGGCGCCGTGGCCGGCTGGGACGTGATCTGGAAGCGGCTGCAGGAACCGAATCCCTATGCAGTCCGAAAAGATTTCCTGCTGTCCAGCCTGGCGATGATCCGGGATCGTCCGCTTACCGGATTCGGGCTGGGAACGTGGTCCGAGGTCTACCCGGGTTTCGCGCGCTTCGACGACGGCCTGTTCGCCAACCAGGCTCACAATGATTGGGCCCAATGGGCCGCCGAGGGTGGCATTCCCTTCTTCCTATTAATGGTGGGAGTGGTGGCGGGTGTGGTCCGGCCAGCCTTGCGGTCACTGTGGGGGGTAGGATTACTAGCCGTGTTCGTACACTGCTGGATCGACTACCCGATGCAGCAGAGACCGGCTTTGGCAGCTTTCTTCTTTGCCTTGCTAGGGATTGCGATGGCTTCCGGGAACCGTCGCGCCACTCTGCGTCCGGATGGACCTTAGAAGGCCCTAGTACCAGCTGAGATCTTTCACGTAACCTCACCTAATCCTTTTCTACTTCCAACCGATGGAGTCATATAACGCCGGAAATCCGGCATTGGAAAGGGACTCTCATGTCTTCGTCTCGCAACATGTCATTGTTGCTCTCGATAGTGCTGGCCACTTCGTTCTCGATGATCAGCGCCTTCGGCCAAGCTACGGATGGCAACCTGATCGGAACTGTCTACGATGCCAGTGGAAAAGTAGTTGCTGACGCCGGCGTGAGTGCCCAGAACACCGCCACAGGAGTGACGGCGGAGACTAAATCGGACCAGAGTGGGGCTTACCGCTTCAACAATCTTCCCGTGGGGAGCTACAGCGTCACCGTATCATCGACCGGCTTCGCGAGAGCGCAAATCAAAGACCTGAGCGTCGAACTGAACAAGACCGCTACGGCCAACGTCACTCTTGCGGTGGGCACGGCTACGGAATCGGTAGACGTGGTGGACGCAACGACGCTGATTGACACGACGACCGCGCAGATCGCGAACATTTTCGCCAGCCGGCTGGCTTCGGACCTGGGGATCGCGGCAGATCCATCTGGCGGATATCTGAATCTGTCTCTGCTGGGCGCCGGCGTTGCGAGCGCGGGCGGAGTCGGCGCGGGAACCGGTCCTTCGGTGGGCGGCCAGCGGCCCCGGAACAACAATTTCATGGTCGATGGAATCGACAACAACCGTAAGGACATTACGGGTCCTGTTGTCGCACTACCCAACGATTCGGTGGCTGAATTCAGTGTGCTGCAGAACCAGTTTTCCGCCGAGTTCGGACACTCATCGGGTGGCCAGTTCAGCGCTGTGATCCGGCGCGGCGGCAACGATCTGCATGCGACGCTTTACGAGTACATGCAAAATCGCAATCTGGATGCTCTGGACCAGGCCTTTAAGCGGCAAGGAACTCTCTCGCAGCCGCGTTACGACAACAACGTGATGGGCGGAGCAGTCGGTGGTCCTATCCGCAAGGACAAGATCTTCTATTACGGCAACTTCGATTTCAATCCAACCGGCTTCAGCAGCACCGGTGGTTCGACGGTCTACGCTCCCACCGCGGCCGGATACGCGACCTTGGCGGGGATGACCAACGTCTCCCCAACAAACCTGAACGTAATGAAGCAGTATGTCGGCGCGGCGCCGCAGCAGACCAGCAACTTCGCTACCACCGTCAACGGGACTTCCATTCCTCTGGGAATCGTGCCAACGCTTGCGCCCAGCTATCAGAATGTTTATCGGGGGCTTGTTTCAGGCGACTACAACATTTCCGATAGCGACCAGGTGCGCGTGCGGTATATCGCAAACAACATCTCGAGGATCGATACAGCAGCCGCACAATCGGCGTTCTATTACTTGCGTCCGACCTCAGCCAAGCTATTTTCGCTGTCTGAGTTTCACGCGTTCCGCGCAGACTTGGCCAATGAAGTACGGCTTGCCTACAATCGTTTCAACGACAACAATTCCACTCCCTCCACGCAGTTTCCCGGTTTGGACTCGTTCCCCAACATCGTGGTGGGCACAGGAAGCAATTTAGGTGCGCAGATCGGCCCGGATCCGAATGCTCCGCAGCAAGTGGTGCAGAACACGTATCAGATTGTGGATAACGTGACCTGGATTAAGGGTCGTCATAGCATGAAGTTCGGTATTGAAGGGCGGGATAATACTTCCCTCATCAACTTCATCTCAAATGTTCGCGGGAACTATCAATACAGCAACCTGCAACAATATCTCCTGGATCTAACTCCCGATAGTCTGGCGACGCGCGCGGTCGGCGGTAGTATTCCGTACTCCGGAAACAACTATGCGATTTATGGTTTCGCCAATGACGATTGGAAGGTCACGCGAAACTTCTCCTTGAGTCTGGGCGTGCGTTACGAGTTCACGGCCGTGCCCAGATCCATGCAAGAGTACACGATGAACAGTCAGGCTGACGTGCCGGGAGTGCTGACCTTCTTTGCGCCCCAGCCGCAGACGAAGAATTTCGCTCCGCGTATCGGATTCGCATATTCTCCCGGCAAGTCCGCGAAGACCGCGATCCGGGGCGGGTTCGGGATCGCCTACGACCAGATTTTCGATAACATCGGCCTGAATATTCGTCCTCCCGAGGTGAACTCGATCGTGACGGTCACGGGAGCCAACGCGCCGGGATTTTTGGCGAACGGCGGCATCCTGCCGACTATGTCCACTCCCAATTTGACCCCCGCGCAGGCTCGTGCGGGTACCACGGGCTGGCTGGACAACCAGAAACTGGGCTACGCGGTCAATTGGAATTTTGGGGTGCAGCACTCTTTTGCAAAAGACTGGATGCTGGACGTCCGCTACCTGGGAACCAAGGGCGTGCATCTGCTGATGCAGACGCAACTGGGGCGCACCGCGGTGGTGACCGATAAGAACTTTCTGCCGACCTATCTCCAGGCGCCGACGCTGGACCAGTTGAACAGCCTGCCGCTTACGCTCGCGCAGCTTACCACTCAGAGAAACGCTCAAGCAAATTCGCTAGCGCCGTACGGATTCACCAGTTCCTCGGGGATCACTTCGTACGTTCCGCGAGGCAACTCGGAGTACAACGGTCTGGCGATCGATGTGAGCAAGCGGCTTTCGGGGCACCTCATCTTCAAAGGCGGGTATACCTGGAGTCACCTGCTGGACGACAGTACGATGGAGCTGAATTTCACGACCTTGACGCCGCGCCGTCCCCAGGATTTCCAAAATCTCGGACCGGAGTGGGCTTCGTCCGCGCTCGATCATCGTCATCGGCTCACGCTAACTTCGCTGTATGATACGCCCTGGTTTGAAAAGAGCAACAACTGGTTTCTGCGTAATCTAGTGGGCAATTACCAGTTATCCGGCGTGTACGTCGTGGAATCACCCGAGTGGGTGACTCCGCAGAGCGCCGTCGATTCGAACCTGAACCTGGACAGTGCGGGCGATCGCGTGATCGTGAATCCGAACGGTATCCAAGGCACGGGGAGCAACGCCACCGCTCTACTGAACAGCGCCGGGCAGACCGTCGCGTATCTGGCAGTGAATCCCAGCGCCCAGTTCATCAAGGCTGCTCCTGGCGCCTTGGCGACCTCCGGGCGGAATATTCTTCCCACGAATCCCATCGACAATATCGACATGAGCGTGGCGAAGTCTTTCACGGCCGCCGAGCGCTACCATGTCCAGATTCGCGCGGATTTCTATAACGGCTTGAATCATCCGCAGTACACTCCGGGCAGTTTGGACACCGTGCTGGCCGTCGGGCACGCGGGCCAAACCAACTATCTCACTCCGGGGAACCCACTGTTCGGGAAATGGGATCAGGTGTTCCCCAGCAACTCCCGAGTCATCCAGTTGGCTGCGAAGTTCAACTTCTAATAACTACTCGCGCCCTTCGCGCTTCTGAGCACGCTTTAGTCCCGAACCTTGGCGGTGATCGAAAGGTCTCCGCCTTTTTTTGTAAGCTCAGGGTATGCGTTCCCGCGCCGCGATCACATTCTTTCTTCTGCTGGCAGGCTGCCGGCAAGCAACTCTCACGACAGCTAAAGAAGAGGCCAAGGACGAGCCAGTCAAACAATACGCCCTGCACGGCGAGGTGCTGCGCCTGGACGCTCAGGGAAAGATCGCCGCGATCAAGCACGAAGCGATTGGCGATTGGATGGGCGCCATGACCATGGAGTTCCCCGTCAAGGATCCAAAAGAATTCGAGACGCTGCGCGCCGGCGAGAAGATCAATGCCACGGTGTTCGTGCAAGGCGACACCAACTACTGGGTCGGTCAGATCCATGAAGACACGGGGACGCCTCCTGCAGCGTCAAAATAAACGGCTAGCCGTGATAACCTAAGGTATTGCACCCAGACTATGCCCGCGCAGGTGAGCGACTCGTTCGTCCTGCGCACTTACCCCTACCGGGAAGCGGATCTCATCGTGAGTTTTTTTACCCGTGACCAGGGGAAGCTGCGGGGTATCGCGCGGCGAGCCAAGCGTCCGAAAAGCGCTTTCGGATCGGGTCTGGAACGGCTTTCCCACGTCCGGATGGCCTACTTCCTGCGCGAAAATTCCGAGCTCGCGAACCTTTCGGGCTGTGAGCTGATTGAGTCTCAGTTCGCGTTGCAGTCCGATTACGGGTGTTCTTTGGCGCTGGACTATTTTACAGAGGTGACCGATCAACTGATGCCGCCGCATGAGCCCAATGAGAAATTCTTCCGGCTGCTCAATAGCACGCTGGAGGTTCTGCGGTCGGGTGGCAACATGTGGCCGGCCGTCGATTATTTCACGCTGTGGGCGGTGCGCCTGACGGGTGTGCTGCCCGAGTTGCGCGTGAGCAAACAGGAAACCGTGGAGATCGTGGAGGAAATGTTCGTCAAGAAGCTGGCCGATCTTACACCCCGCGACTGGACCAAATCCACGTTGCAGGGACTCCGCCGCACTCTGATTCGCGCCATGGAGCAGCATGTCGAGCGCAAGTTCCTGACGGTTCCCTTGCTCGAAGCGCTGTAAGTTCACAAGTAACTCATGGACACTTTTCAAGACACGGTTTTCAAGCTGAAGCGATACTGGGCGGATCGCGGTGCGATCATCCAGGAGCCGTACGACATCGAGGTCGGGGCGGGAACCATGTGCCCCGAAACGTTTCTTCGCGTGCTGGGACCGAAACCGTATCGCGTCGCGTATGTGCAGCCCAGCCGCCGTCCCGCTGACGGGCGGTATGGCGAAAATCCCAACCGGCTTTACAAGCACCAGCAGTTGCAGGTGATTCTGAAACCCTCGCCGAACGATGTCCTGGAGCAGTATGTGGGGAGTCTCACAGCCATCGGCGTCGATCTTTCCAAGCACGATCTGAAGTTCGAGGAAGACAACTGGGAAGCGCCCACTCTGGGGGCGTGGGGGATCGGCTGGCAGGTGATGCTCGATGGGCTCGAGATCACCCAGTTCACCTATTTCCAGCAGTGTGGCGGGATGGATCTAGACCTTGTTCCGGCGGAAATCACCTACGGGCTGGAGCGGATTTCTGCGTTTCTCCAGGGCGTCGACAGCGTGTATGACATGGAGTGGGCTCCGGGCGTCAAGTATTCGGAAGTTCGCCTCGCGGATGAGTTGCAAGGGTCGGTCTACAACTTCGAGATGGCCAATGTCGAGCGCCTGTGGCGCTTGTTAGGCGAACATGAAGCTGAGTGCAAAGAACTGCAGGCCGGATACGAGAAGTATCCAGACAAGCATCGCTATCCGGTGCTGCCGTCGTATGAACATGTGTTGAAGTGCTCACACCTGTTTAACTTGCTCGATGCGCGCGGAGCGATCTCAGTGACCGAGCGCGTGGGCGTCATCAAGCGCGTGCGCGATCTGGCCGTGGGGACGGCCAAAATATGGGCCGATCAACAAAGTGACCAACCGAGCGAAGGGGCCGCCGCGTGAGCCTCGATTTTCTGTTGGAGATCGGGACGGAGGAGATTCCGCACTGGATGATTCCAGTTGCGCTCCGTGACTTGCGGAGCGCATTCACGAGGCTCTGTAGGGAGCAAATGATCGGCGGCTGGGCCAACGAATTAGTCGAAGCTACGCCGCGCCGGCTGGTGTTGGGTGGAGCGGGATTCATCGAGCGGACGCCGGATTTGGAGCAGATCGTCAAAGGTCCACCGATTACCGCTGGCGACAAGGCGGCGGAAGGCTTCGCGAAGAAGCAGGGCGCGGATGCATCGGCGCTGCGCAAGGCAGGGAACTACTACGAGCTGGTCAAGAAGGTCTCCGGCCGTGCGACGCTCGACATTCTGGCGGAATCTCTCCCGGCGGCGATCCTCGGAATCCAGTGGCCCAAGACCATGTTCTGGACCGGCGGCAAGAACGGCCCGCGCTTCATCCGTCCCATTCGCTGGATCGTCGCGCTGTTGGGCGATCGGGTGATTCCGATCGAGATCGGCGGCGTGCGGTCGGGTAATATCACGCGCGGGCATCGGATTCTGGGTGCAAGCTCGATCCCGGTGACCATCGCGACGTATGAGAGCGAACTGCGCAAGAATTTCGTGATCCTGGCCGCGCACGAGCGGCGTCACAAGATCGAGAAAGAAGGGGCGGCGCTGGGAGCGAAGCTCGACGGCGACCTGGTTGAGACGCTGACGTACATCACCGAATTCCCCACGGCGATCAAGGGTGACTTCGACCCGGCGTATCTGGAACTGCCCGCCGAGGTGTTGACCACGGTGATGCGGCATCATCAGAAATACTTCTCCGTCGAAGATGGCATCGGCCTCGCTCCGAATTTCGTCGCGGTGATGAACACTGCGGGTGATCCCGAGGGCTTGGTCAAGCACGGAAATGAACGTGTTCTTAAGGCTCGCTTCAACGACGCTCGGTTTTTTTGGAACGTCGATCAGGCGAGGAAGCTCGCGGATCGTGTGGAGGATCTGGCGAAGGTCACCTTCCAGGCGAAGCTCGGATCGTATAAAGAGAAGACGGATCGGGTAGTGGCGTTGGTCAAGGAGCTTGGCGGAGGCGCAGACGCGCAACGCGCAGCGCTGTTAGCTAAATGCGATCTCACTACCGAGATGGTCAAGGAGTTCACCGATCTGCAAGGCGTGGTCGGCGGACTGTATGCCAAGGCGCAAGGCGAGCCCGAGGCAGTCTCTCGAGCGATCTATGAGCATTACCAGCCGCTCAGCATGGAGGATTCGATACCCTCTACACGCGATGGGCAGATCGTCGCGCTGGCGGATAAGCTCGATACGCTGCGAGGCTGTTTCAATGTCGGCCTGATTCCCAGCGGCTCCAAAGATCCCTTCGCTCTGCGGCGCGCAGCGCAGGGCATGGTGAAGATCCTGGTCGAAGCCGGTCTGGACTATAAGCTCGATTCGCTGGCGCAGGGCGAGCTATATGCTTTTCTGCTGGAGCGTGTACAGCACTATTTCCGCGAGGTTCGCGGCTTCAAGTACGACGAAGTCAATGCGGTGCTGAAGGTCGGCGTGTCGACGCTCAAAGACGTCGAAGACCGGCTTCAGCACGTTGCCCGCGTCCGGCCGACGCCCAATTTCGAGCCGCTCGCGGCGAGTTTCAAGCGGATCAACAACATCCTCAGGCAGGCCAACTTCACGGGGGGCGCGCTCGACAAGAGCCTGCTGGAAGCAGGCCCCGAAAGTGACCTGTACGAGGCCTATACCAAGCTTCCCGCCAACGGTCCGCTGGAAGACGTCGCGGAATTGAGGCCGGCGGTCGACCGGTTCTTCGACACGGTGATGGTGAACGCGCCGGATCCGAAGATCCGCGAGAATCGTTTGAGCATGTTGAGCGACATGCTTCGCAAGTTTTCTTCGATCGCCGACTTCTCGGAGATCGTAACCTCAGGAGATCAGAAATCATGAATAAATACGTTTATAGTTTTGGTGGCGGCACCGCCGATGGCGACGGAAAGATGAAAGAAGTCCTCGGCGGCAAGGGCGCCGGGCTCGCTGAGATGAGCAAAGCGGGTGTCCCCGTGCCTCCCGGTTTCACGATCTCGACGGAGGTTTGCAACATCTTTTTCCAGAACGGCAATAAGGTGACTCCCGAGATTGACCAACAGATGTTCGCGGCTCTAGAGAAGCTCGAAGGGCAGATCGGCAAGAAGCTGGGCGATCCTGAGAATCCGCTGCTGGTCAGCGTCCGCAGTGGCGCGAAATTCTCAATGCCCGGCATGATGAACACCATCCTCAACCTCGGCTTGAACGACAAGACCGTGGAAGGGCTGGCCAAGAAGAGCGGCAATCCACGCTTCGCCTACGATAGCTACCGGCGCTTCATTCAGATGTTCGGCGAAGTCGCGCTGAACATTGATATGGAGAAGTTCGATCACATTTTCGACGAGCGCAAGCGCAAGGCCAAGACCAAGCTCGATACCGATCTCAGCGCGAAGGACCTTCAGGCGATCATCGGCGATTACAAGAAGCTGGTTCAGAAGGAAACCAAGAAGCCCTTTCCGCAGGATGCGCGCGAGCAGCTGACCATGTCCCGCGATGCGGTATTCCGCTCCTGGTGGAATCCCAAGGCGGCGTATTACCGCAAGATGGAAAAGATTCCGGATGAGATCGGCACGGGTGCGAGCGTCCAGGCCATGGTGTTCGGAAACACTGGCGATACGTCGGCGACGGGTGTGGGTTTCACGCGCGATCCCGCGACCGGCGAGAAAGTGTTCTATGGCGAGTTCCTGGTCAACGCTCAGGGCGAGGATGTGGTCGCCGGTATTCGCACCCCACAGCCTATCTTCGAACTGGAAAAGATCATGCCGGCGGCTTACCGCGAGCTGCGTGACATTACGGCGAGTCTCGAAAAGCACTACCGCGACATGCAGGACTTCGAGTTCACCATCGAAGAAGGCAAGTTGTACATGCTCCAGACCCGCAACGGAAAGCGTACGGGCCAGGCCGCGGTGCGCGTCGCGGTGGAAATGAAAGAGGAAGGGCTGATCAGCAAGGAGGAGGCGGTTCTGCGCGTCGCGCCCCAACAGCTGGATCAGTTGCTACACCCGATTTTCGATGAGGCCTCGCTCAAGAAGCTGGTGAACATCGCGACGGGAATCGATGCCAGCCCGGGCGCTGCCGTTGGGCGCGCCGCATTCACTGCGGAAGAAGCGGTGGAGATGAGCAAGAGCAGTCCCGTGATCCTGGTGCGGAAGGAAACCACTCCGGACGATATTCACGGAATGGACGTGGCCAAGGGTATCCTGACCGCGGTGGGCGGCAAGTCGAGCCACGCTGCAGTGGTCGCGCGCGGTATGGGCCGGCCTTGCATCGTCGGCGCCGGCGCCATCGCCATCGACGAACGCGGCAAGAAGTTCACCGTCACGGCTAACAAGAAAACCATCATCGTCAAGGAAGGCGACTGGATCTCGATGGACGGCACCACGGCCAAGGTATACCTGGGCAAGGCCGTCACCAAGGATCCCGATCCGACCTCTTCCTACTTCGGGAAGCTGATGACGTGGGCGGATGAATTCCGAGGCGGCTTCGGCGTGCGAGCCAACGCGGACATTCCGCGCGACGCCAAAGTAGCCAGACTCTACGGTGCCGAGGGCATCGGACTGTGCCGTACGGAGCACATGTTCTTCGCCGAAGACCGGATCCCGTTCATGCAGGCGATGATTCTGGCGCGCGACGTGAAATCGCGCACCAAGGCTCTGCAAAAGCTGCTCCCCATGCAGCGCCAGGACTTCATCGGCCTATTCAAGGAGATGGACGGGCTTCCGGTTGTGATTCGTACGCTCGATCCACCCTTGCATGAGTTCCTCCCCAAGCGGGAAGACCTGATGGTAGATCTCGCCCGGCTGCCTTACGCTAACGGATCGTCGAAGAAGGAGATGTCCGAGAAGTATCGGATCAAAGTCGGCGATTTGAAGAAGCAGCTACCCGAACTGCTCAAGCGCGTCGAGGAACTGCATGAGATGAATCCGATGCTGGGGCATCGCGGCTGCCGCCTCGGAATCACTTATCCCGAGATCACCGAAATGCAGGCGCGCGCGATTTTCGAGGCCGCCGCGCAGGTCGCCAAGAAGGGCATCAAGGTAATTCCCGAGGTCATGATTCCGCTCGCGGGCAGCGTGCGCGAAGTGGAGCATCAGAAGGAAATCATCGTTCGCGTCGCCAAAGAAGTTCTGGCCAAGGCCGGCCAGGAAAAGCTCCACTATCTGGTGGGAACCATGATCGAAATTCCGCGCGCGGTTCTGGTGGCGGATAAGATTGCGAAGGAAGCCGAATTCTTCAGCTTCGGCACCAACGATCTGACCCAGACCACCATGGGCCTGTCGCGCGACGACTACACGAAGTTCTCCGGCGAGTACGAAGCCGTGAAGGTCTTCAAGGCCGACCCGTTCGCCTCCATCGATCAGGAGGGCGTCGGCAAGATGATCGTCATGGGTATCGAGCTGGGCCGCAAGACCCGTCCGGATCTCGAAATCGGCATCTGCGGTGAACACGGCGGCGATCCGAGCTCGGTCGAATTCTGCTATCGGGTAGGTATGAACTACGTGTCCTGCTCGCCGTACCGGATTCCGATTGCCCGGCTGGCTGCGGCGCAGGCGGCGATCTCCGGTGACAAGACGGAATCGATGCGGACCGCTTAAGACTTCCTAGCGAATGCTGTGCGTGACCCGGATTCGGGTCGCGCGTATCTCGAGCTCTTCGGCGCCGGCGAAGTCTTGCTGCTCGCGGAGGACGGCCGCGAGCTTCTCCATCCATTTGGGAAGCCGCGCGTCGTTGGGACCCCACTCAGAAGTAACGCCGGCGAGCCCGCGCCGGTACGTATCGCGCGCTTGGTCCGTTTTCTTCTCCAGCCGATATACTTCAGCCAGATTCAGCAGAACCTGCCCGGTCTCGGCGTGCTGAGGGGACTGCGAGCCCTCCAGGATGGCTGCTGCCTGTACGAGCAGGCCCTCGGCTTCCTGGTAGTTCTTTCGCGCGGTCGCCAGAACTCCGGCCGCGTTCAGGTTCATCGCGATACGTGGATGGTTCGCCGGGAACGTTTTCTCGTCGATCCTCCTGGCCCGGGCTAATACGCGAGCCGCTTCGTCGTACTGTTTGCGGTCCTCCAGAAGGACTCCCAGATTCAGGAGGCCGGCGGCCACGCTCGGGTCGTCGGGTCCGCCGGCGTTCTCCCAGATAGAGATCGCTTCGCGGATCCGGGCCTCGGCTTCCTTCCACCGGTTCTGCGCAGATAACACGTCGCCTAAATTGTTCAAGGCAGCGGCCAGTTCCGGAGAGGGTTCCTGCATGCGAAGAATGTTCACCGCGCGGGTTTCGATGACTTCCGCTTCGGTTAAATGACCCTGCCGCGAATGAGCCAGTCCGAGCCGGACGAGGGTATCGCCCACAAGAAAGTGGTCCCGCCCGAGCAGCTGTTCACGGATCGCGAGAGCGTGCTCCAATTGTTCCTGAGCTTCCTTCTCGTGGCTTCGGGATTCCAGCAAGCTGGAAAACGTCGTTAAGCAGGCCGCTCCGCCGGTCGTTTCCAGTGAATTGTTCCGGACAAACAGCGTCAGGCCATGACGTATCAGTTTTTCAGCGCCCGGTAGATCGCCGCTCTGCTGCGCAAACATCGCCGATCGGCATACCAAACCGGGCAGGGCGGGATCATTGTCGTCAATTTGGAGACCGGCGTTTTGGGTTGGCCGATCGGGAGCCTGTCCCGCAAGGGTCATGCCTGAAAGTATGAGGATCCAGAAGCGGGAGGCGGTCATGTTCTATATTCGGACTAATTTTACCCGAAATGTAGTAAGGAAAGGTAAAACGCCAAAACTTCTTACGGTAAGAAGCCAATCCGCTGGAGGAGTTTCTGAAAACGGGGTTCCGCCCGCAGCGGGTCGTAGACCGGATGAACGTACACTCCGGCGATTTGCGATTCGTGCTGATCGCAGCCGCGTTCGAGCCAATCCAGGCTCTTCTCCCGGTCTCCCAAGCCGAGGTGCAGGATTGCGTAGCATGAGGATGCGAGGTGGCGTCGCTGCGCTATCGCATTGAGCCGTTCCAGGCATTCGCAAGCCTCCTGGCGCCTGCCTGCCAGAGCGCGGGTCTGGCCAAGGGCCGCCACGACGTTCGGCAAGTCGCCCGCGATGCTCAGGGCCTTTTCGAACATTGCGATGGCCTCGTCGTATCGGCCGATGAGGCTGAGCACGCGTCCTTGCCCGCTGTAAGCCTTGTAAAATCCGGGATCCAGTTCCCCGACCCGCCGGAATTCGTCGATCGCGCCGTCATAATCGCGCCGCAAGAGGCGGATATAGGCGATGCCTTCGTGCAGGATCAGCGACAAAGGGTCGGATTCGCGGGCTGCCTGAACTTGAGACTCCGCTTCATCGAAACGCCCGAGCAGGGCGAGTGCATCCACGCCGAACCAGTGCCGGGCTTTCGAATAACTCGGATTGATCGCGATGGCGCGCAGATACAGCGCCTCGGCCTCTCTCCATTTCCAATCGAAAAGAGATCGAATAAATGCCAAAGCGGAGAGCGCCTCCGCGGAGCAGGGATCCAGTTCCAGGGCCTTCTGTGCGGCCGCTTCTGCACGCGGCATGGCCTCCCGGGGATGCATGATCCCGTAGTCCGAGAGCAAGCTGTAGGCATCCGCGAGCCCGGCATGCGCCACCGGCGATTCGGGATCCGCCGCAATTGCCTGCTCATAGCACGCCACACTCTTGAGGAGTCCTTCCGGAGTTCTACGATTCCCATGGAACCGGGCTTGCAGACAGAGGTTGTAGCACTCTAAATTGAGCTTTTTCGGGGGCTCGACTGGAGGCTGGGCTGGCGCCCAGGCCAACCGAAGCGTTTCCACGATCGCCCGCGCGATTTCCTGCTGCATGCCGACCACGTCGCTCAAGCTCCGGTCGAACGCTTCCGACCATAGGTAGGATCCGGTGGCGGTGTCGATCAGTTGGGCCGTGGCCCGGATGCGTCCCGCCGCCCGCCGGACGCTGCCTCGCAGAATGACGCCGGCTTTGAGGTTTTCCCGAATCGCAAAAAGATCCTGCTCTTTTCCGCGAAATTGCGATGCGGATGACCATGCCACCACGCGCAGCCCTTGCACGCGCGTCAGCAAAAGGATCAGTTCTTCGGTCAGTCCGTCACTGAAATAATCGTCTTCGTGTTCGGGACTCAAGTTTGCAAACGGCAGGACCGCCATGGCGGTCGGCACGGATTGCTCCGGACGTTTCATTGACGTCGAGTCGCGATGCAGGAAGGCGGGCGCGTAGGCGCCTTTGGGAAACTCGATCAGAACTGGATCGGAGGCTCCCTCGGCCGCGTAGTAGGCCTTCAATTTCGTACGCAGGCGGCGCGCTTCTACTCGCACGATGGGATCCACGCGAGGGTCGTAATCCGGAGTGCGATCGAACACCTCGATCCCCACCAGGTACTCTTTGGGAGACGCGGATCCAGCCAGCGCATGCTCCACGGCGAACCGCAGGAATCGGGACATCCGCTCGGATCGAGCGAACATGGGACTTCCCAGAACCCTTTGCATCTGGCTGCGAACCTGTTCTGGCGAGGGCGTGCGCGTCACTTCTCGCGCGCTACTCCCGAACGTGGGGGGCCCCATCCAACAAGTATATAAAAGTCGTTTAGGGATGCAGTCGGCGGGCCGC
>Ga0207711_10000748_pt1 | contig 31824 bp, 31 predicted proteins | sample KBSS34metaG_FD_184401 | JGI IMG/M metagenome (GOLD analysis project Ga0207711, IMG submission 184401) | Switchgrass rhizosphere microbial communities from Kellogg Biological Station, Michigan, USA - KBS S3-4 metaG (SPAdes) (version 2) | ecosystem: Host-associated > Plants > Roots > Rhizosphere... | reverse complement strand
ATTTTCCGCTCCGGTCGTGCTGACCGCCGAGCGCAAGGCCGGCGAGCTCGAGCGGCTCGCGCAGGCCGACACCGACCCGTTCGCGCGCTACGAGGCGATCCAGGAGTTGTTGATGGGCGCGCTCACGGCCGGGGCGCGGGGTGAGCCGGTCGACGCGGGCCCCGTGATCCGCGCGGTCGAAGCGACGCTCAAGTCCAATGCGCTCGATCCGGCGTTCAAGGCCGAGGCGATCCTGGTTCCGAGCGAGACCTTGATCGCCGAGCGGATGGCGATGGTCGATCCCGACGCGATCCACGCATCGCGCGAGGCATTGCGGGCATCGATCGGAACGGCACTGTCGGGCGAGCTGCTCGCCGCCCATCGCAGCGACGGGGTCTCAGGGGACGACTTGTCCCCGCGCGCCAAGGGCATCCGCCGTTTGCGCACCGTGTCGCTCGGCCTGCTCGCCGGAAGGGACGAGGCGGAGGCCGCGCGCCTGGCGAAGGCGCAGTTCGACCGCGCCGACAACATGACCGACCGTCAGGGCGCGCTCGGCATACTGGTGTCGACCCGCGCACCCGAGCGCCAGACGGCACTCGATGCGTTCTACGAGCGTTTCCGCGACGATCCGCTGGTGCTCGACAAATGGTTCGCGCTGCAGGCCGCGGCGCAGCGGCCGGACACGGTCGACCAGGTGCTGAAGCTGGCAAAGCATCCCGACTTCACCATGACCAACCCCAACCGGCTGCGGTCGCTCGCGGGGACGTTCGGCGGCAATCACTGGGCGTTCAACTCGGCCGACGGGCGCGGCTACCAGTTCCTTGCGGACATGATCATCGCCGCCGACCGGATCAACCCGCAGGTCGCGGCGCGGATGGTCCCGCCGTTCGGCCGCTGGCGGCGGTTCGAGCCGAATCGCTCAGCTATGATGAAGGCCGCGCTGGAGCGGATCGTCGCCGCGCCCGGTCTGTCGAAGGACGTGTTCGAGCAGGCGAGCAAGAGCCTCGCCTAGTCACCGAGGGCTATCTACGAACGCTCACGACGATTGACGCGGCGGTCAGGGAGGTTCCTGCACGGCTCAAAGCTTCATCAAGCTGCGGCTGCGCACTGGCCCATCCTGAGGTCACGCAATCCCTGTCGGGTTGGCCGAGCACGGAATAATAATCGTCGTGCTCGTCGCACATGTCATCGATCATGTAGCGCACGCGCTTTACGAGCTTGTCCCGGCCGCGCCCTTCCGCGAGGTTCAGGTCGTCGTAATGGACGGTCCGATGGACTTCGGTAAGGCGCTCACCCTGCACGATAACGGACGGCGGCTGAGCAGGCGCGGCGCCTGCGAGTCCAACGGCTCCGATTGCGCCCGTTAGCGAGAGAAAGGTTGCGCGCGTAGGGACGAATGAATGCGACATGATGCCTCCTTGCGAATTATCGCTGAGGCGGGATTCTGGGCGCCGCCGCTCCGGCTGGCACTTCGCTTTCGCTGAGCTTCAGTTGGGGTTTGTCAGACGTGCCGTTTTTCGGTGAAGCGACATCGAGAAGCAGGTGAGTGACCCACCTTAGGACGGACGAGTGGCGGCCTAGGCGCCCGAGCTCCCGATCCACTTCGCGACGTCCTGCGCCACCTGGTTCGCGGCCTGGTTAAGCGCCGGGCCGACGCTCGCAGCAGTTCCGTCGGCAGGCACGGTGGCGGTGAAGCGGCGAGTCTCGACGCGCGCTCCGCCGGCGGCCGACAGCGAGCCGTCGTAGGTCACCACGACCTGGCCGGTCGAGGCGTCATAGCCGAACCGCTGCAGCTCGCCCGCGACCGTCAGGCCGGGGTCGAGCGTGGTCTGCGACGGCCCGAGCACGACGCGGTTGGTCGTCCGGCGGACGGTCTCTTCGAGCAGCCCCTGAAACAGCTTGGCGGGCGTGTCGACGAGCTGGAGATTGGCGACATATTGAATGTCCGTCGGCGTGACCTGCACGGGAACGCGCACGGTCCCGAGCTCGCGCTGGACAGAGGGGGTGATGACCGTCACCGCCTGGCCCGCCGCCGCGGTGCGCGCCATGCTGGTCGGCTCGGCGACCGCTGGCGTTAGCGTGACCAACGTCACCGGCAGCTTGGACCCGCCGCCGAGCAGTCCGCCGAGCGAGCAGGCGCCAAGCGCCAGGCTCAGCGCGAGCGGGGCCGCAATCCGATACAAGCGCCTCATTTGCGTTTCCCTGGTTTGTAGTCGGGCAGCTTCTCGGGACCGAGCGCCCCGCCGATCCCCTGCTGGTTGACCCGGTTCGAGACCTGCTCAAGCGCCTGCGACAGCTCGCGGAGGTCATGCACCAGCTTGTTGGCCTCGGGCAGGGTCGACTTGGTGAAGTTCTGCACGCCCGGCCGCGCGTCGTTCAGCATCGCGTTCAGATTGTCCGCGGCCTGCCTGGCCGAGACGATCGCCTTGTTGAGGTTCTCGACCGCCGGGCGGCCCTGCTCATTGACCAGGCGGTTGGTGTTGTCGGTGAGCGCGGCGACGTTGTTCGCCGCGAGGCCGGCATTGTGCGAGGCGATCTTGATCTCGGCGATGGTCGCCCCGAGCTCCGGCGAGTGGGCGCGCAGCTGTTGCGTCGTAACGTCGATATTCTCGAGGATGTCGGAGATCGAGTTCTGGTTCTTGTCGCTCAGGAGCTCGGTCAGCCGCTCGGTCAGGCGCTGGATCCGGTCGATCAGCTCGGGCGCGCTGTTGAGCAGGGCGCTGATGCCGCCCGAGGTCGCCGGGATGACCGGGCAGCCTTGCGGGCCGACCTGCTCGATCGGAGGATGGCCGCGCTCCGCGCCCGTCAGCTGGATTTCGGAGACGCCGGTGAAGCCGACGCCGTGGATCTGCGCGCTGGTACCCTGGAGCACCGGAGTCTGGTCATCGACATCGACCCGCACCCACACGAACTCCGGCCGGTTCGGAAGGAGCGAGATCTTGGTCACCTGGCCGACGGGCACGCCAGAGAAGCTGACGTTCGAGCCCTTGTTGAGGCCGCCGACGCCCTGCGCGAAATAAATGTCGTAGCACTTGGTCGCCTTGTTCGAGAGGCCGGCGAGCCAGACGATGAACAGCAAGGTCGCGGCAAGCAGCGCCACGGTCACCGCGCCGACCATCACATAGTTCGATCGGGTCTCCACTAGGCGGTTGCCCCCTCGTAGCTGGCCGCAGCGGCTCGGCCGCGCGGCCCGTTAAAATACTCTTGTATCCAAGGATGGTCTAAAGCCAATAGTTCCGGGATCGTTCCGACGCCGATCACCTTCTTGTCCGCAAGCACCGCGATGCGGTCGCAGACCGCGTGGAGCGTGTCGAGGTCGTGCGTGATCAAAAAAACCGTCAGCCCGAGCCGCTCCTTCAAACCGCGGACGAGCTGGTCGAACGCGGCTGCCGCGATCGGGTCGAGGCCCGAAGTCGGCTCGTCGAGAAACAGAAGTTCGGGGTCGAGAGCGAGCGCTCGCGCGAGTCCCGCGCGCTTGACCATGCCGCCCGACAGCTCCGACGGATATTTGGGCCCGGCATCGGGCGGGAGGCCGCCCATCGCAATCTTGTAGGACGCGATCTCGTCCAGCAGCGGCGGCTTGATGAACGGAAAATATTCGCGGATCGGGACCTCGACATTTTCGGCGACGGTCAGCGTCGAGAACAGGGCGCCGTTCTGGAACAGGATGCCCCAACGACGGCGGATGTTCTTGGCCTCGTCCTCCGTCCGTCCGACCATGTTCTCGCCGAGCACCTCGATCTCACCCTCGTCGGGCGTCTGCAGGCCGATGATCGAGCGCAGCAGCACCGACTTTCCGGTGCCCGAGCCGCCAACGACGCCGAGGATCTCGCCGCGGCAGACGGCAAGGTCGAGATCCTCGTGCACGACCTGCTCGCCGAAGCTGTTCTTCAGCCCGTGAACGGTGATGACCGGCGTGCAGCCGGGAGGGACTTCGCCCGGGGGAATCATCGCGGGATCATATCCAGCCGATGTTGGAGAAGAAGACCGCGAACACCGCGTCGAGCACGATCACGAGGAAGATCGACTGGACGACGGCGGTGGTGGTGCGCGAGCCGACCTCCTCACTGTTGCCCTGGACGAGCATGCCCTGGAAACAGCCCGCCAGCGCGATGATGAAGCCGAACACCGGCGCCTTGATGAGGCCGACCCACAGGTCAGTCATCGGGATCACCTCCTGCAGCCGCTGGATATAGGTCAACGGCGGGATGCCGAGCGACAGCCAGACGAAGATGCCGCCGCCGATCAACGCCAGGAGCATCGACCAGAAGGCCAGCAGCGGCATCATCATCACCGCGGCGATGATGCGCGGGATCACCAGCGCCTCGACCGGGGAGACGCCGATGGTTCGCATCGCGTCGATCTCCTCGGTGATCTTCATCGTGCCGATCTGCGCGGCGAAGGCGGAGCCGGAGCGGCCGGCAACCATGATCGCGGTCATCAGCGTGCCGAGCTCCCGCACCGTGATGCGTCCGATGAGGTTGATGGTGTAAACCTCCGCCCCGAACTGGGCGAGCTGCACCGAACCCTGCTGTGCGATGACGACGCCGATGAGGAAACTCATCAGGCCGATGATGCCGAGCGCGCGCACGCCAACGACGTCGAAGCGCTGCACCACCGCATTCACCCGAAAGCGCTTGGGCCGGCGGATGACATTGCCGAAACCGATCAGGGTCGCCCCGAAGAAGCCCAGCAGGCCGACGAGCGTCGCGCCCGTGTCGGCAATCCATTGCCCGAGCTCGCGCAGCACCGAGACCAAGTCGTGCGGCTCGTCGGGGACGACGCGGGTCGGAACGTCGAACTCACCGACCTGCTTCAGGAGGCCGACCTCGTCGCGGCTCGCGCCGATCACCTTGGCCCCGCGGTCGCGAACGGTGCGGTAGACGATCCACGCGCCGACCGTGTCCATGCGGTTGATGTCGCTGAGATCGATCGTCAGGGGGTCGGGCAGGGCGTCGATTTCGCGCTGGGTCGTCGCGGCACGCGCGATATTGACGGTGCCGGCGACCCGGTAGACCGAGCCGCGGCCGTCTGCGCTGTCCTGGTCCGTGACCTCGGCCATAAGGGCGGGAGTAGTGCGCGAAATGGCCGCCATGGGCAAGTCGGCGGCCCTGCGGCCTTTTCCGCTCGCGAGGCGGCCTCTATGCCCGAACCTGATGGCGGGTGCGGAAACCTCAGGCGGGTTCGGGCCGAAAGCCTATGACGAGGCGTACCCGGCCGTCGCCGACGCGCTGACTTTGCGGCTGCTGCGAAAGCCGGCCCAATTCGTGACGCAGCGGGCGGTGCATGCGGGAACCCCCGCGTGGGTTCTGATCGCCGGCGAAGCGTTGCTGGCGCTGCTGGTGTTCGCGCTCTTCTGGAAGGGCCGTTACTGGCCCGGACTGCTGGTTGCGGTCGCCGTGATGATCGCCGATGTCACCGCTTTCATGCTCGCGCGCCTCAGCCATGCTCCCCGGGGAGCCAACCGATCGCGGCTTGCACTCGAAATCGTCGAGCCGCTGCTCTGGTGGTGGGCCTGGGAGCATGGCCTCACCGCATACGGCAAGCCGCTCGAGCCGATCTACGCGACGATGGTACTTTGGGTGGTGGTCGGCGGGACGATCGCGATCCGTGCGGTCGAGGCGCTGGCGCAGCTGCGCTTCAACGGAATGGAGCTCCACGCGTGGCAGCCGCTCGACACCCGGTTCAGGCTGGTCAGCGCGTCGCGCAACACGAACCTCGTCATCCTCGCCGCGGCCTTGCTGTTCGGCCGGCCCGAAAGCGGCCTGGTGTTGGTTGCATGGTGGACCCTGATCAGCCTGATCTTTCACTCGGTGCGGCTCGCGCAGCTGACCGAGCGGCAGGCGCGGCGCGTCAAGATCGGCTCGTGGCTCGACCAATGAGCGACCTCGCCGTTTACGACATGGACCGGACGGTCACGAAAAGGTCCACCTACGTGCCCTTTCTGCTGCATTGCGCGATGGGCCGCGCGCCCTGGCGGCTGTTGCTGCTGCCACTCGTCGCGCTGTCGGTCGCCGCATATTATGCGAGGCTGATCGACCGGGCGAAACTCAAGGAGATCTGCCATCACCTGCTGATCGGCCACAGGGTTCACTTGAGCGAGCTCAAGCCGCTCGTGCACAGCTTCGCCGCCAGGCAGGTCGCGACGAACATCCGTCCCGGCGCGCGCAAGGCGATCGAGCGCGACAAGGAGGAGGGGCGGCGGCTCGTGCTCGCGACCGCGTCCTATCGGCTGTACGTCGACGCGATCGCCGAACGGCTGGGATTCGATGACGTGATCGGCACAGGATCGGTGATCGGCCTCGACGAACGGGTCCACGCCAAGATTGGCGGCGAAAATGCCTATGGCGAAGCCAAGATGCGGATGATCGCCGACTGGGTCGAGAAGTCCGGCCTCAAGGGCGTCCACGGGCATGTCCGCTTCTATTCCGACCACGTGTCGGACCGGCCTGCGTTCGAATGGGCCGACGAGCCTGTCGCCGTGAACCCGCATGACCGGCTGTGGCGGCTCGCGGAGGAGCGCGGCTGGGCGATCGAGGATTGGGGCTGACACCCCGCGGCTAACGGCCCGGCGTCAGGTGAAACCTACCGCCGGGCCGAAGCTCGCTCCCCGATGCGACACGGTTCGCGAGCTTCTTTGGAACGTCAGGCGATCTGCATGAGCGCAGGATTGCGCCGCCGCCGCCGGCGCATGACGACGCCGATCCCGGCGAAGCCGAGAAGCATCGTCGCCCAGCTTGCCGGCTCAGGCACCGCAGCCAGGTTCATCGAGATCTGCTTCAGCTCAAAGATCGATGCGCCGCTGGAGAAAATCTGGATCGCGTCGAAATAGCCGCCGGTCACGTCGACCAGGTAATTGGTGTTGCCTTTGTTGTCCGTGGTGAAGGTGGTGCCCGCGTTCACGAATCCCGCGCCGCCCTGGAGCAGGTAGTAAATATCGAAGGTTCCTTCACCGGTCAGCTGGAGCGCGAACTTCATGTCCGTGAACAGCGAATCGGGATTGATGATCACCGCGTAGAGGTTGTTCGTGCCGTCGGCGGGGCCGTCGGAGACAAAGGCGAAGCCACCGCCGGGCGTGATGTCGAGATCACCAGCCACTGAGCTGCCCAGCGTCGTCGCCGCAGCCTCGTTGGTCAGAAGCGTGTTGCCGCCGGTGAACTTCACGTCCGCGCTGGCGCCGGCAGCTGCGGTCGAGCCGTAGACCTGGATCTTGTCATTGTCGCTGTTGGTCGAGCTCTCGTCGATCTTGGTTGAAAGCGGCGTGCCCGTCGTCACGTCGGTGACGGTGACCACTTGAGCGAGCGATGGCGTGGCGAAAGCCAGCATCGTGGCCGCGAGGAGCGCAGTACGGAAGGTGTTCATGAAAACCCCTGTCATGGAGGTACGACTTGTGAACACCGCGGTGACCTTGCGACCCTGTCACAGTGAGCACACCGCGACTCACATGGGTTAATAAAGTGATCGGGCGGGCCAAGGCCCATCGGGGTCGTTGCTTAGAGATGGGGTAAGGATACCCCGGGACGAACTAGGCGCGGCCCTTATCGAAGAACTTGCTGATGCCCTCCTCGGCGTCGCTGGCGAGCATATTCTGAACCATGGCGCGTGAGGCGCTGTCATAGGCGTCCGAGAGGCTCAGGCCGGCCTGCTCGCGGACCGCCTTCTTGCCGAGCCTGACGGCGAACGGCGATTTGGCGGCGATCGTCGTCGCGAGGCCATTGACGGTGTCCGTCAGCGCCTCGGCAGGGACGACGCGGTTGACGAGCCCGAACTCGAGCGCGGTCGCGGAGCCGATCATCTCGCCGGTCAGGAGCATCTCCATCGCGCGTTTGCGAGTCACGTTGCGGGTGAGCGCGACGGACGGCGTCGCGCAGAACAGGCCGACGTCGATGCCGTTGACGCCGAAACGCGACCGGTCGGAAGCTACGGCGAGGTCGCATGAGGCGACCAGCTGGCAGCCCGCCGCGGTCGCGATGCCGTCGACTTCGGCGATCACGGGATTCGGGTGATTCACGATCGACTGCATCAGCCGCGAGCAGATCGCGAAGGTACGCTCGAAGAAAGCTTCGCCGCGATCCTCGTCGCCGCGGTGAGACGTCATTTCCTTGAGGTCGTGGCCGGCCGAAAACAGCTTGCCTGCCGCGGCAATGGCGATGACGCGGACCCGGTCATCGTCGCGGGCGGCGTCGAGGTCGGCCTGGAGCCGCTCCATCAGCGCGACGGAAAGCGCGTTCGCGGGCGGGTTGCTCAGCGTCAGCCGAAGGATGGGGCCTTGATGTTCCGCGACGACCGACATCGCAGGGAAATTAGACCGCGTTCAGCGCATTCGCAAAATCGGCGATCAGGTCGTCGGGGTCCTCGACGCCGATCGAAATCCTGACGAGGTTGTCAGTAATGTCGAGCTGGCGCTTGCGCTCTTCCGGGACCGACAGGTGGGTCATCGCGGCCGGTGCGCTGGCGAGGGTTTCCGTTCCGCCCAGGCTCACTGCGAGATGCGCGATCGAGAGGTTATCGAGGAAGGCGAAAGCCTCCTTCTCGCCACCCTTCAGGTAAAGCGAGAAGGTTGAGCCGGCGCCCGTGCAGTGACGCTTGTAGATGTCGGCCTGCCTCGACCCTTCCTCGAGGAAGCCGAGGTAGCCGACCTTCTCGACTTTGGGATGGTCGCGCAGGAAGGCGCAGACCTTCTCGGCATTCTCGCCGGCGCGGTTCATCCTGAGCTCGAGGGTTTCGAGACTGCGCAGCAGCATCCAGGCTGTGTTCGGGTCGCAAATCCCGCCCATGACGTTGCGCATCAGGCGCGCCTTGTCGATGACCGAGCGCTTGCCGACCAGCGCACCCGCGACGAGGTCGCTGTGCCCGCCGGCATATTTGGTCAGGCTGTAGACGCTGAGGTCGGCGCCCTGCTGCAGCGGCTTCGCCCACAGCGGACCGAGGAACGTATTGTCGATCGCGATCGGCGGAAGCTCCTCGTAATCGCCGAACGCGGCCCCGCGCGCGGCGTGCACTGCCTCGACATCGACCAGCGCATTCGTCGGGTTTGCCGGGCTTTCGAGATAGATCAGCGCGACGCGGCCCTTCGCCTTGGCCCGGGCCATGACGTCGTCCAGCTCGGCGCGGTCCGCACCGGCGGGGAAGTCGACGTAGTGGACGCCGAACTGCGGCAGGATCTTGTTGATGATCGTTTCCGACGCCGCATAGAGCGGGCCGGAGTGAACGACGACGTCGCCCGGCCGGACATGCGACAGCAAGAGGATCGCGATCGCGGTCATCCCGCTGGAAAACGTGAGCGCGTCCTCGGCGTCCTCCCAGATCTGCAGCCGGTCCTCCAGGATCTCCTGGTTGGGCCCGTTGAACCGCGAATAGACGAGGCCCTCGGCCGTCCCGCCGCCGGGCAGCTTTCCGGTGATCCCCTCGAAGAAGCGCTTACCGTCCTCGGCCTTCTCGAACACGAAGGTCGAGGTGAGGAAGATCGGAGCCTTGAGGGAGCCTTCGGAGAGCGACGGATCGAAGCCGTAGCCCATCATCAGCGTAGACGGTTTCAGGTGGTGATTGCCGATCGTCGTCGGCGTCTGGCGCGGCGGCCGGCGGGTCGAAGGCATGGGATCGTACTCGTCGGCCAAAATTGTCACTCCGTGCTTTGCCGCCGGGCCATAGACCCAAGTCCAAGCGCGCGCCAATCAGAGCAAACAGCCGCTCGATAAGGCGGCCTTGTCAGCCGGGGATGGCGATCGCGCTCAGCTGGCGGCCGTAATCGGCCTCTCCGCGGTGCGTCGACCGGCGGAAGCTGAAGAAACGGCCGGCATCGGCATAGGTGTCGAGATTCAAGGCCTCGACCTCCTCGATCCCGGCGGCGATCAGCCGATGCACGACATAGCCTTCCAGGTCGAAGTGGAGCTTGCCGGCGGGGCCGCTGACGAAGAAGCGGCCATTGTCGGCATCGGCGTCGACGAACCGCGCGCGGAATGCTCCGTCGACCTCATATGACGGCTGCGCGATGCACGGGCCCACGGCAGCGTGGATGTGCTCGCGCCGAGCGCCCAGCTGCTCCATCGCTTCGATCGTTGCGTCGGTGACGCCCGCAAGGGCGCCTCGCCAGCCGGCATGGGCGGCGCCGACGACGACCGCTTCATGGTCGGCGAACAGCACCGGCGCGCAATCGGCGGTCAGGATCCCGAGCAGCAGGTTGGGCGTATCGGTGACCATGGCGTCGGCCCGCGGCCGTTCGTCCTGCGGCCAAGGTGCGCTGGCAAGGACGGCCTCCGCGGAATGGACCTGGTGGACGGTCGCGAGCCCGGCGTCGGGTAGCAGGGCAGCGATGGCCAAGCGGCGGTTGCCGGCGATCGCCTCCCGGTCGTCGTTGCTGCCATAGCCGACATTGAGCCCGGCGCACTCGCCGACCGACATTCCGCCGCGGCGACCGAGGAAGCCGTGGGGGAACTGCCCAAGGCTGACCGCGCGGACGACCTCGACGCTCATGCATGCGCCTGCATGATCACGTGGCGAAGGATCAGGTCCTCGTCCGCATGGCTCCCGACCATGAAGTCATATTTGCCCACCACCTCGAAGCCATAGCGCTCGTAGAAGCGGCGGGCGCGGTGATTGTCGACGAACACCGAAAGGATGAGCTCCTGCGCTCCGCGCGCAGCTGCCTCTCTGAGCGCCCAACGCATCAACTCGTCGGCGATGCCCCGCCCGTGGGCACTGTGCTTGAGATACAGGCGTCGAAGCTCGAGCGCGGGCGCTTGCGTGTCGTACGGCAGCTTTTTTGGCGCCAGCTCGACGAAGCCGAGGATCTCGTCCGAATCCTCGGCCACCCGGATCGCGATCTCGGGGTCGGAGAGATTCGCGGCCCACTTCTCCGGCGAGTTGCCTTCGAGGAATTTCTGGAGGTCGGTGGGGCGGTACAAATGGCCGAACGTCTCGATGAAGCTCTCGGCGAACAGCTCCCGAAGCGCCGGGCCGTCGGCCGCCACCGCGTCGCGATAGGCGATCGTCATGCGAAGCCCGCCGGCGCCGGCCATTGCGGCGCATGCAGCGCGAGCACCTTGAATAGCTGCCCCATCTCCGCGAGCGAGGTGAGACGGCCCAAAGCGGCCTCAATGTCATCCGCACGCTCAGGGTTTGCGCGAGACAGCGCCTGCGCCCGTGCTTCGATTCCGAGCCGCACCAGCCACTCGCCCTGAGTGAGGAGCGGAGTCACGGCGGCGCCCGCTGCGCGCGCGATCGAGGCGACGGCTTCGAAGTCGACGTGGGCGGTCAGATCTTGCTCCCCGGGATTCGCCAGAACCGGCGCGTAGCCGTGGCCGCGCACCGCCTGCAAGGTCTCCCCGGGGGCGCTCGCCCTGTGTCCATAGTCGATGACGATCGCCACGCCGCCCTTGGCCGCGAGGCAAGTGGCAATCGACCGCACGGCTTCGTCCCGCGCGGGCGAGGTCTCGACGATGACCCCGTCGCGGTCGAACGCGAGGCCTCCCGCGGCGATCGTCACTCGGCGCTCGATCTCGTCGACGTGCTGGCGGATCGGAAGCGCATCGAGGAATTCGTTCGCGACAAGGAGCAGCGGCCGCGCCGGCAGGTCGTCGATTCGTTCGTGCCAGTGCGCGTCTGGCACTGCCTGCGCCTGGGCGTCGCGAAGGACCGGGCTGGCCTCGACCAGGTGCCTCTCGCCGCGAAACCCGGCGGCGCGCAGCATCCGCAGCGCATCGGTCGCGAGCGTTCCGCGGCCCGGACCGAGCTCAGCGTAGATCGCATCGCCCGGCGCTCCTGCGCGCTTCCAGCAATCGGCCAACGCGGCGCCGATCATCTCGCCGAACATCTGGCTGATTTCCGGCGCTGTCGTGAAATCGCCGCGCGCGCCGAGCGGATCGCGGGTCGCGTAATAATAAGCGTTGCAAGCTTCCATATAGGCTTCGACGCTGATCGGGCCTTCCGCGCGAATCCGGTCGCGGAGCGCTCGCTCGAGCGGGGTCACGAGACGCTGGCGGTGCCTGCAGTTGCTTCGACGCGCACGCGCCGCCTGGCAGCGGTCAGCATGAGGTACAGGCCGCCGAGGATCATCGGCAGCGAAAGCCACTGGCCCATGTGCAGGCCGACCTTCTCGAACATCGTCCCGTGGAACTGGGCGTCCGGCTCGCGGATGAACTCGATGGCGAAGCGGAAGCAGCCGTAGAAGAAGATAAAGGCGCCGACGAGCTTGCCCGGCTCGTAACGCGCCTTGGTCCGCCAGAACATGAAGGCGAGGATGGCGAACAGCACGACACCTTCGAGGAGCGCTTCGTAAAGCTGGCTCGGGTGGCGCGGCGGCCCGAGCACGCGCTGGCCGAGCGCGTCATATTCTTGGAAGCGGACCGCCCAGGCGACCGTCGTCTGCGCGCCCCACAGTTCCTGGTTGATGAAGTTGGCGATGCGGCCGAAGAACAGCCCGAACGGCACGCAGCAGGCGACATAATCGTGGATGCGCAGCCAATTCAGCTTCTGCTTGCGGGCGAAATAGAAGATTCCGAGCGACGTGCCGACGACGCCGCCGTGGAAGGACATGCCGCCGTCCCACAGCTTCAGGATCTCGATCGGGTGCGTCAGATACTCGCCGAGATTGTAGAACAGGACGTAACCCAGCCGGCCGCCGAAGATCACGCCGAGCGCAGCGTAGAAGACGAGGTCGTCCGCGTGGCGGCGGGCCATCGGCGCGCCCGGCTGCTTCAGCAGCTTCAGCATGTACCAATAGCCGATGAAGATGCCCGCGAGGTACGCGAGGCTGTACCAGCGAAGGTCGAAGGGGCCGATGTGGAGCGCGACCGGCGAAAGGCCGAGGTCGGTGAACTTCGTATAACCCGCGTACTGATCGACGGCTTGCAAGGGCTTCCCCATCAATGTTGACCGCCTCATAAGGCGGGCAGGGTGAAACGCAAACGAGGGCGCGGGCCGAATGCAGAGTGAGCTCGACCGGCGATTTGATGAGGAGCTGGCGCGGGTCGTGGGGCCTGGCGGGCGGCTGGTCATCGGCCGCGACGAGCTCGGCCGGGGGATCGTTACCAATTTCCCGGCGACGCTGCCGGAGTTCTTCAAGACCTTTTGCTCTCTCAACGGGACGAACGAGGCGGTGGTCGCCGGCGACGAGCGGCTGACCTTTGCCGACCTCGACCGGATCTCCGATCGCCTGGCGCCGGGCCTTGTCGCGCGCGGCGTCGCCAAGGGCGACCGCATCGGCATCGCCATGCGCAACTGCCCGGCGTGGATCGTCAGCTACATGGCGATCATCAAGGCCGGCGGAGTCGCGACCTTGCTGAATGGCTGGTGGGAAAGCCACGAGATGGAACATGCCATCCGGCTGACCGAGCCCAGGCTGATCATCGCCGACGGGCCGCGAGCGAAGCGCATCGCGGCAAGGTGCAGCGACTATGAGATCGTCGGCCTGGAGATCGAGCTCTCGGTCGAGCAGGCGATCGCGCCGCTGCTCGAAGGCGTCCGCGGCGACGAGCCGCTGCCCAAGCTCGCGCCGGAGGACGATGCGACCATCCTGTTCACATCGGGCTCGACCGGAGACGCGAAAGGCGCGCTGTCGACCCACCGGGCGGTGACCACCGGCGTCTATGCCTATTCGACCGGCCTGATCGTGCTGCTCGGCATCCTGACCGCGGACGGCGACGCGCCGGCGGGGCCGCCGCGCACCCTGCTCAGCGTGCCGTTGTTCCACGTCACCGGCGAGGTCCCGGTGATGCTCAACAGCTTCGTGATCGGCCGGTGCATGGTGATCATGCCCAAGTGGGACGCGAGCGAGGCGCTGCGCCTGATCGAGAAGGAAAAGGTGACCTATTTCGTCGGCGTCCCGACCATGAGCCTCGAGCTCATGAATCATCCCGAGCGCCACAAGTACGACCTGTCGTCGCTGAAGGACATTACGGCCGGCGGGGCGCCGCGCCCGGTCAGCCATGTCGAGCGCCTGAAGCAGGAGTTTCCGACCGCCCAGCCGGCGCTGGGCTATGGCCTCACCGAAACCAACGCGACCGGCTGCGCAAACTTCTGGTCGAGCTACGCCGCAAAGCCGGCTTCGACCGGGCGTGCGCAGAAGCCGCTGGTTGAGGTCTCGATCCTGGGCCCGGGCGACCGTGAGCTCGAGGGGGGCGAGGTTGGCGAGATCGGCATCCGGACGGCGGCCAACATCAAGGGCTATTTCCGCAACCCCGAAGCGACCGAGGCGACGCTCAGCCCCGATGGCTGGGTGCGGACCGGGGACATCGGCTATCTGGACGAGGACGGCTATCTGTTCATCGTCGACCGTAAGAAGGAGATCATCATCCGCGGGGGAGAGAACATCTCGGCCGCCGAGGTGGAGGCCGAATGTTATGCCTGCCCCGCGGTTGACGAGGCGGCGGTGTTTGGTGCGCCGGACGAGCGGCTCGGTGAGGTGCCCATTGCGGTGATCCACGCGAAGTCGGCACTGACCGAGGGTGAACTCCGCCAGTTCCTCGATGGCAGGATCGCCAGGTTCAAGATCCCCGAGCGAATCATCTTTTCCGAGGAGCCTTTGCCGCGCCTGGGTACGGGGAAGATCGACCGGCGGGCGCTCAAGGCTCAATTCGCGCATTGAAGATCGACCGCCGCAGCCTGCTGATCGGCGGCGGTGCGGGCGTCGGTCTGATCGTCGCCGTCGCGCTGTGGCCGCGGCACTGGTCGAGCGAGCTCGTGGCGGGAAAGGGCGAGCAGACGTTCGGCTCGTTCATCAAGATCGCGCGCGACGGGAAGGTTACCGTCGCGGTTCCGCAGGTCGAAACCGGGCAAGGGACCTGGACGGCGCTGGCTCAAATCGTCGCCGACGAGCTCGGCGCGGCGTGGGAAACGGTTGCGATTGAGCCGGCGCCGCTTGTCAGAGCCTACGCCAATCCGCTGGCCGAGGAAGAGGGCTGGCCGACGGGCATCAGGATCACGGCGAACTCGACCTCGGTGCGCGCGTTCGAGCAGCCGCTGCGCGAGGCCGCTGCGATGGCGCGCGCGATGCTGGTCGGTGCAGCCGCGGATCGCTGGAACGTCGACCCCTCGACTTGCGATACTGCGGACGGGTTCGTCATCAACGGCGTGCGCACCTTCACGTTTGGCGAATTGGCCGAGGAGGCATCAGGGCGCTCCCCGCCTGCGAACCCCTCGCTGCGAACGGGCGGGAAATCGCGGCTGATCGGCCAGCCGCTGCAACGGCTGGACGGACCGGCCAAAGCAGAAGGGAGCTGGCGCTACGCGGCCGACGTCCGGCTGCCAGGCATGATGTTCGCAGCGGCGCGCATGTCTCCGCCGGGCGGGCGCCTGCGAAGCTTCTCGCGGGAAACGATCGCCGCAGTCCCGGGTGTCCGCCACCTGAGTGCGCGTGACAATTCGTTCGCCGTCGTCGCCGATAGCTGGTGGGCCGCCGAGCGCGCATTGCATGCCGCGAACCCGGTGTTCTCGGGCGAGAAGCAGAATCCCGATCCACGCTCGCTGTTCGACGCGGCGCTGGCGAGCGGCGAGGCGGATGAGCTGTTCAGCCGCGGCGACTATGCTGCTGCGGTCCGGGGTTCGCGGCCGCTGACCGCCACCTACTATGTCGCGCCGTCGCAGCATCTCGGGCTCGAGCCGCTGTCGGCGACGGCACGCGTGGTCGGCGACGATGTCGAGGTGTGGGCGGGAACGCTGGCGCCGGACGCAGCCTACGACCGCGCGAGAAGGAATGGCGGCACGCGCGACGCCAGCTTCTATCCGATGCCTGCCGGCGAGCCTGCGGGACGCGCACTCGAACCCGACGCGATTCCCCTCGCTATCGAGCTTGCGCGTGCGATGGGCCGACCGGTCCAGCTCAGCCTGTCGCAGTCGGCAAGCCAGAACCACGATCACCCCTCGGGGGGCGCGCTCGCGCAAATGACGGCGTTGCCCGGCGCCGGCGGGATCACGGCGGCGTGGAAGATGCGGGCCGCAACCGCCGGCGGGTTCGGCGCGGCGCTGGCTGCGCTCACCAATGCGAAGGCTCCGACCAGGCTTGGTCAGCCTGACCTGGCCGGGTCGGTGCCCCCATACGGCATGCCCCATGTCACCATCGAGGCAGTGACGGTGCCGGTGCCTTACGAGGCCGGTTACATGCGCGGCTCGCCGCAGCGTGAGTTCGCGTTCTTCACCGAAAGCTTCATCGACGAGCTGGCGCATGCCACGGGGACGGAGCCGCTGGCGTTCCGGATGTCGATGCTCGGCGGCAACGGACGGCTTGCGCGATGCCTGCAGGCGGCCGCCCGGCTTGCGAGCTGGGACGGTGGCGGACCGGGAAGCACGATGGGCCTGGCCGGCGCGACGGCCTTTGGGTCGCACATCGGCCTCGTCGCCAGCGCGAGCATCGGCGACGATCAAAGGGTCAAGGTCCATCGCCTGTTCGCGGCGGTCGATTGCGGACGCGTGATCAACCGCGGACTGGTCGAGCAGCAGATTGCGGCGGGGCTAATCTGGGGACTGGCCCAAGCAAGCGTCGCTGCGCCCGAATGGGTCGCGGGAATGCCGCGGGCGCGGCCGATTGGCGGTATTGCATTGCCCCGCCTCGGCGATGCACCTGAGGTGGTGGTCGAGGTCATCTCCAGCAGCGAAGCGCCAGGCGGCATCAGCGGGCTCGGCTGCGTGCCCGTTGCGCCGGCGGTCGCCAACGCGATCCATGCCGGATCGGGCAGGCGATTGCGTTCACTGCCCTTCGATTTGGCGGCGGCATGACGCCCGCCGACCACCCGGAGATCGCCTCGGCCAAGGTCGGCGTGCTGCTGATCAATCTCGGCACGCCCGACGCGCCGGAAGAGCAAGCGGTGCGGCGCTACCTAGCGGAGTTCCTCAGCGACCGGCGCGTCGTCGAAATCCACCCGATAGCGTGGAAGCCCATCCTCCACGGGTTCATCCTCCGCACGAGGCCGAGAAGGTCCGCCGAGGCCTACAACCAGGTGTGGACCAACGAGGGCTCGCCGCTGCGGGCGATCGCGCACCGCCAGGCCGAAGCGCTGCGGCGCAGGCTGCCGGACATCAGCGTCCATTATGCGATGCGCTATGGCCACCCTGGCATCGCCGCCGCGCTGGAGGCGATGGTCCGCGAAGGCTGCACGCGCATCCTGACCGCGCCGCTCTATCCGCAATATTGCGCGGCAACGACCGCGACCGCCAATGACGCCGTGTTCGGCGCGCTGGCGCGGATGCGATGGCAGCCCTCGCTCCGGACGCTGCCGCCTTATTATGACGATCCCGCCCATATCGAAGCGTTGCGGGTCCATATCGCGGCGCAGCTCGGGGCGCTGGACTTCGACCCCGATCGGCTGCTGCTGAGCTTCCACGGCATGCCACAGCGGACGCTGGAGCTCGGCGATCCCTATCACTGTCATTGCCAGAAGACCGCGCGGCTGCTCGGCGAGGCGCTCGGCCGCGACGTCGATGTCGCGTTCCAGTCCAAGTTCGGCCGTGCAAAATGGCTCGAGCCGGCGACGGACGCGACCCTGGCGGCCTATCCGCGGCAGGGCGCGAGGAAAGTCGCCGTAGCCGCGCCGGGTTTCTCTGCCGACTGCATCGAGACGCTCGAAGAGCTCGGGATTCGTGGGCGCAAAACCTTCCATGACGCCGGCGGGGAGAAGTTCGCCTTGCTCGATTGCCTCAACGATTCGCCCGAAAGCATCGCCATGCTGGAGCGGCTGATCACTCGCGAACTTGCAGGCTGGAGAGAGGAGTCATAAGCGCGCTCTCCAAACAGAGGAGAGGGTCATGGCTCGAGTGGCGATCGTCACCGGTGGAACGCGCGGCATTGGCGAGGCGATCAGCATCGCGCTTCGCGACATGGGAATGAAGGTCGCCGCCAATTACGCGGGCAATGAGGAACGGGCGCGCGAGTTCACCGACCGGACCGGGATAGCGGCCTACAAGTGGGACGTCGCCGATTTCGACGCCTGCATGGCCGGTGTGCAGCAGGTCGAGAGCGAGCTCGGTCCAGTCGACGTCCTGGTCAACAATGCCGGCATCACCCGCGACGGGACGATGAAGCGCATGACCCGCCAGGCTTGGGACGATGTGATCGATACCAATCTCGGCGGCTGCTTCAACATGGCCAAGGCGGTGTTCGACGGAATGACAGGCCGCAAGTACGGGCGGATCGTCAACATCGGCTCGATCAACGGGCAGGCCGGCCAATACGGCCAGGTCAATTATGCCGCCGCCAAATCGGGCATCCACGGATTCACCAAGGCGCTGGCGCAGGAAGGCGCGCGTAACGGCGTGACCGTGAACGCCATCGCGCCCGGCTACATCGACACCGACATGGTCGCTGCAGTGCCGGAGGATGTGCTCGGCAAGATCGTCGCCAAGATCCCGGTCGGACGGCTCGGCAAGGCCGAGGAAATCGCGCGCGGGGTCGCCTTCCTGGTCGACGAGAATGCGGGCTTCGTCACCGGCTCGACTTTGTCGATCAACGGCGGCCAGCACATGTATTGATGGCGGACTACGCGCCGCCGAAGAAGCGCTCGGTGCTGATTGCCGGGCACCAGACGTCGATCAGCCTCGAACCGATCTTCTGGCGTGCGCTGGAGGCTGCGGCGCGCGAGCGCGGCTCCCCGCTCAATGCCCTGGTCGCGGAGATCGATGCGGCGCGTCTCGACTCGAGGCCCCCGCCGAACCTTACTTCTGCAATAAGGCAGTGGCTGTTCGAGCGCGCGACAGGATCGAGCGCGTAAAGGCCGCGTTCCGTTCGGGCGCGTGCTCGAGGAACAGTGACGGCTCGATCAGCTCCAGCTCCATGATCCGGAGCACACCCTGGTCGTCGGGGACGATGTCGACCCGAGCATAGGCTGCGTGGGCCGGGGCAGCGGCGAGCGCGGCTTGCGCCAGCTCGACAGCGCCGGCCGGTGGCGCCGCGCAGGGCAGCGTTACTCCGCCGTGATATTCCTGCACGCGGAAATCGCCGGGCTTGGGGCGCTTGACCACCGCATGACTGTATTCTCCGTCGAACAGCATCAGCGAGAACTCGCCGGTCGTCGCGATCTCCTCGATCAGTGGCTGGATGATCATCGGCCGGCCGCGGCTGTCCGGCGGCAGGTCGTCATTCGGCGCCAGGCGATGGGTACCCATGGCGCTCGCCGAGACCGGCGGCTTGATCACCAACTGCTCGCTATCGAAGCGGCGCCGCGCTTCCTCGATGTCGGCGTCCGAGCAGGCCTCGACCGCCAGCGTCGGCACGGTCGAAACGCCGCGCTCGGCGAGCTCGGCGAGATAGGCCTTGTCGCCGTTCCAGCGCAGCAGCGCCGGCGGATTGATCATGTGCCAGCCCTCGCGCTCGGCGCGGTCGAGCAGGCCCAGCCAGCGGTCATAATCCTCGTGATAACCCCAGGCGACGAGCGGCAGCACGAGAGCGAACTCGGCGAGGTCGCCGGCCTCGGTCCAGGCGATTGGAGTGACATCGGCCCCGGCATCTTCCAGCGCCTCGGCCTCGGGATCGTAAGTCCAGCGCCACGGCTCCGGATAGTCCGGGTCGGGAACCAGGATCGCGATGCGCATCAGCGGCCGAGCAGGATCCGCGCCTGTCCTGCGATCTGGGCAAGCATCGGCGCGCTGACATGGCCCTCGCTGCGCGCGCGGCTTACCAGCTTGCGGAACTGAGCGATGGGCTGGCCGTGGTCGGCGATCCACTTCTCGACGCCATCGTCGACATCGCCGCCCCGGCAGCGGCCGAGGAACTCGATCCGCAGCTGCTCGAAGTCGCGCGCAAGGCCGGCGGTGAGCAGGCGCTCCCACTGGTCGGACGCGACAAACCGAGCCACCTGCTGCTGCGCCCAGTCGAGGCCGAGCGCCTCGCCGAGCCGAGTGTAAGCGCGGGTCGCTTCCAATTCGTCGAGCTTCTTGCGGGCTGAGAGCGCCGCGACCCCGAACACCCCGTCGAGCTCGTACAGCCTGACCAGCAGGCGGACGATATCGTCGCTTGCGCCGAGCGCGATCAGCCGGTCGCGACGCGCGGCCGCCTCGTTCTTGACCTCGGCGCGGATCAGCCTCGCCGCAGCGGCGGATATCTTCCGAACGCCAGGCTCCAGCAGCGCGCACAGCTTCTCGACGCTGGTCTCGCCGCCGCCGGCGCGGATGACGTCCGACAGGTGCGATCGGATGCTTGCCGCAGCAATCGAGAAGAGCTCGATGCGAACCGTTTCGGGCAGTTCGTCGTGCTCGATCTCCGACCACAATTTGTCGAGGTCGAGCAGCCGCTCGGCGACGAGGAACGCGGCGATGACCTGCTGCAGCGAGGCGCCTTCCTCTTCGGTGAGGTCGAACGCCGCGCCGGGGCCGAGCCGGTTGACCAGCCGATTGGCGACCTTGGTCGCGATAATCTCATTGCGCAGGCGATGGGCGCGGATCGCGCCGGCCTGGCTCTTGCGCATCGCCTTGGGGAATGCCTCGAACAATTGCGGGCCGACCAGCTTGTCCTCCGCCAGCTGGAGCTCTTCGGCGGCATCCTGGAGGATCAGCTTGGAAATCGAGAGCACGACCGCAAGCTCGGGACGGGTGAGGCCGCGGTTCTCCTGCGCGCGCCGGAGCAGCTCCTCGCTGGATTCGAGGCCTTCGACCTTGCGGTCGAGCCGCCCCGACGCTTCCAGGAGCTCGATGGTCCGGACATGGCCGGGCAGGGCCTGGGCACCCCCGGATTCGGCGATCGACAGGGCGAGCGTCTGCAGCCGGTTGTCCTCGAGGACGATCTCCGCGACGTCGTCGGTCATCTTCGCAAGCAGGCTGTTGCGCTTGGTGAACGACAGCCGGCCCTCGCGCATCTCTCGGTTGAGCGGGATCTTGATGTTCACCTCATTGTCCGAGCAATCGACGCCGGCGCTGTTGTCGATGAAGTCGGTGTTGATGCGGCCGCCGCGTTCGGCGAACTCGATGCGCCCGGCCTGGGTGATGCCCAGATTCGCGCCTTCGCCAATCACCTTTGCACGAAGCTCGGTCGAGCTGGCGCGCAAGGCATCGTTGGAGGGGTCGCCGACATCGGCCTGGCTCTGGTTCGAAGCCTTGATGTAGGTGCCTATGCCGCCGAACCAGAGAAGGTCCACCGGTGCCGTGAGGATGGCGTTGATCAGGCTTGCAGGGTCGAGCGCCTTGGCGTCGATGCCGAGCGCCGCGCGCGCCTCGGCGCTGAGCGGAATCGACTTCTCGGTCCGCGGCCATACGCCGCCGCCCTTGCTGATCAGCTTCTTGTCGTAATCGTCCCAGCTCGACCGTGGCAGCTTGAACATCCGGCTGCGCTCGGCCCAGCTCGCAGCCGGGTCGGGATCGGGGTCGATGAAGATGTGGCGATGGTCGAAGGCCGCGATCAGCTTCAGCGACTTCGAGAGGAGCATGCCGTTGCCGAACACGTCCCCGGACATGTCGCCGCATCCGGCGACCGTGACTTCATCGCTCTGGACGTCGACGCCCATCTCCAGGAAGTGGCGCTGGACCGAGATCCACGCGCCCTTCGCGGTGATGCCCATCGCCTTGTGATCGTAGCCGTTTGAGCCGCCGCTGGCGAAGGCATCGCCCAGCCAGAAGTTGCGCGACAAAGCGATCTCATTGGCGACGTCAGAGAAGGTGGCGGTGCCCTTGTCGGCCGCGACGACGAAATAGGGGTCTTCGCCGTCGTGGATCACGACGCTCTCGGGGTGGGCGATCTTGTCGTTGACCAGGTTGTCCGTCACCGACAGCAGCGAGCGGATGAAGATCCGATAGCTTTCGGTGCCTTCGGCGAGCCACGCGTCGCGGTTGGTCATCGGCGGGAGCTGCTTGGGGTAGAAGCCGCCCTTGGCGCCCGTCGGCACGATCACCGCATTCTTGACCAGCTGGGCCTTCATCAGTCCCAGGATCTCGGTGCGGAAGTCGTCGCGCCGGTCGGACCAGCGCAGCCCGCCGCGAGCGACCGGGCCGCCGCGCAGGTGGATTCCTTCGATGCGCGGCGAATAGACCCAGATTTCGCGCCACGGCACGGGCGCCGGAAGCCCCGGAACCATGCTGCTGTTGATCTTGAACGCCAGCGCTTCCTCGGCCGCGGGAGCGAAGGCGTTGGTGCGCACCATCGCCTCGACCAGCGCGCGGAGTCGGCGCAGGATGCGGTCGTCGTCGATCGAGCGGACCTTGGCGAGGCTGCGATCGAGCTGCTCGCCAAACTCGGCGACCTGCTCTTCCCGACTGCGGATCGCGGGATCGTGGGACGCGACGAACAGGCCGATCAGGGCCCGCGTCGCGTTGGGCGCTCGGCGGAGCGCATCGACGACGGTCACCAGGCCGAAGCTGCTGCCGGTCTGGCGCAGGTAGCGGAACCAGGCGCGAAGCCAGACCACCGAGCGCATGTCGAGGTCGGCATAAAGTACCAGCTGGTTGAACTCGTCATCCTCGGCGGTGCCGCGCAGCACGCGCGCAATCGCGTCTTCGATGTCCGCGGTGCGCGCGATGATGTTGCCCTCGTCGGTCCCGGCGGCGACCTCGACGCGGAAGTCGTGAATGTAACCGTTGTTGCCGCTGAGAGCCGTCGGGAATTCCTCGAGTACGCGGAAGCCGAAGTTCTCCAGCACCGGGACGACGTCGGACAAGGGGATCAGCGCGCCGCGGCGGTAGGTCTTCAGGCGGAAGTGGCCCGGCGCGTCGATGTCCAGGCGGGACAGGCGTACGTCGCGGTCGTCCTCGTCGGCGAGGTCGCATAGGCGAAGGATGTCCGCCGCGCCTTCTTCCGGCGCGGTACGCGCGCGGTAGCCGTCGGGAAAGCTGTTGATGTAGGTCAGCGCGAGGCGCGTCGCGCGCGGAACGCCCGCGGCGGCAATCAGCTCGGACTCGACGGCCGGCGACCAGCCGCGCACCATCTCGACCACTGCCGCGTCGAGGCCTGCGGCGTCAGGCGAGGGGGCATCCTCGTCGATATATTGGGTGTAGCGGATCAGCGCGAGGTCGCCGTCGCCAAGCTCGACCGACCAGCTCGTGATCTCGCGCCCGACCTCATGCTCCAGCAGCATGGCGATCGCAGTGCGCCGCGCGGTCGTCAGCTCCTCGCGCGGCAGCCAGACGAAGGTGAAGAGCTGGCCTTTGAGGATCGAGCGGACCTGGAGCAGCGCGGGCCGCGGGCGATCGGCGAGCGACATCGCCATCATCACCAGGCTGCGCAGCGATTGATAGTCGACCGCGATGACGAGGTCGCGCGGCAGCGAGGCGACCGCGTGACGAAGCGCCTTGCCGGAATGGCCCTTGGGATCGAAGCCGAAATCGTCGGCGAGCTGCTTCAGCCGGGCACGCAGCACGGGTACGCTCTCCGGGGGGACGCGCAGCGCCTCGCTGGTCCACAAGCCGGCGTGAACTCCGATCGCCGTGACCTTCCCCTGTTCCTCGATCGGAACGACGACGAGGTCGAGCGGGACGCGGCGGTGGACGGTCGACTTGCGCTCGGCCTTGGCCATCAGCGGCGCGGCGTTCTTCTCGAGGTAGCGCATCGCGCCCTCGGCGCCGCCTTCGTCGGTCGGCGCGCCGGGGATGCTGAAGATGCCGAGCGCCGAGGAGGGGACCTGGCGCGGGCGCTCGACATGGTAGCCGAGCAGGGTCATCGCGCCGTCCGCGAACCAGTTGAGCAAGGCCGCGCCTTCAGGGTCGCTGATCGCCGCAGCATCCTCGCGCATCTGGCGCTGCAGCGACTCCCAGTCGCGCACCGCAAGGCGGACATCGCCGAGAACCCGTCGGAGGTCGGCGGCAATCTCCTGCCGGCCGCGGGCGTCGGCGCGGTCCAGCTCCAGGTACATCATCGACTCGCGCCGCTTCTTGTCGTGACACAGCGTTTCGACTGACTGAAGTTCGCCGGCCTGGTCGCGGGTGACGCAGACGACCGGATGGAGCAGGCGGTAAATGGTCAGCTGCCGGGACGCGATCGCGTTGGCCACGGAATCGACCAGGAATGGCATGTCGTCGTTGACGATGCCGATGCGCATCCGGCGGTTGCCGGCCTCGCCGCCGGTGGACTCGATCGACAAAGCGAGCTCGCCGGGCTTCCGGCTCGCCGCCAGCGCGGCGAGGAATTCAGCCGCATCGCGCTCGGCTTCGCGGCTGAGCCCCTGGGTCTCGCCAGGCAGCGCGTTTCCGGTCAGCGCCTTTCTGATTGACTCGACCAAGGGCGGGTCCAGGCGCTGGTGGGCCGTCATAAGAAAATATTGCTCCGGGAAAGCTTCAGGCCGGCGCGCCTATAGACCCGCCTCCGCAACAGCGACAACCCCGTGAGGCCGCCTAAACGGCGCGGCGGATCGCCCGTTCGACCAGCGCTTCATCCTCGACGAACGCGACCGGCTCGTGCCGGCCATCGGCGCCGCGCCGTGTGAGGACCAGAGCGAACTCTTCGCCGGCCGGAACGTCAGCAAGCGAGAGGGCAGGGGCCGAACGCAGCTGGGCGCGGGCCGCCTCGGTCTTGGTGTCGGCCTTCGCTTCGGGGCGGCGCGCAGCGCGCTCGGCGGCGACGAGGCCCTTGAGGCCGCCCGGCTGCTGCTCGATGAACTTTTGGAAGCCGCCTGCCTCGATCTCCTGGCGGCGCGCGAAGGACAGGGCCGCGGCGAATTCGGTCAGTCGCGCCTTGTCATAATCGATGCCGAAGACGAGCTTGACGATCGGGGTCATCGGGGCGCGCGCCTGGGCCTTTACCCCCGATTCCTCGAGCAGCTCCGTATATTCGTTGGGGCAGCGCTCGGCCGCTAGGGCGAAGTCGTACGCCAGCGACAGCGCCTGGTAGAGCGCGGCGCGGGTTCGGCCTTCGCCGGCCTTGACGCTCTCGGCGGTTTCACGCGCGGCCCACAGCCGGTCGGCCAGGCCCGCATCTTCGTCGAGCGTGATCGCCGGCACTTCGTCTTCGTCGCCCTCGGTTTCCACTTCCCACGAGAAGGGCACGCGGGGCGGGGCGGCTGCAAAATCATCCAGCTCAACGACGGACTCGTTCGGCTCCGGCGCAGGCTCCTCGTCGAGGGCGTCGGCGGGCACGATCGGCTGCGGCGCAGACTGCTGGTCGAGCGCGTCGGCGGGCTCAAACGGAGCGAGATCAACCGCCGGCGGCTCCCATTCGGCAGCCGGCTCTTCGACCTCAGCAGCCTCGACGGCTTCGGCGTAGGGCTCCGTCAGCTCGAGCGGTTCCTCGACCGGGAAGTCAGCCACTGGCTGCTCGGCGGCAGGTTCCGAGGCGGCGGGAGTTTCGAACGCCGAGCCATCCTCGTCGACGTGCTTCCAGTTGATCACGCCGTAGATGAAGTCGATCGCGTCGCCGTCCGACGAGAAGGGCATCAGGATTCCGCGATAGCAGATGGTCTCGCCGGCGGGGTTCTCGAACTCCGCCTCGAACCCGACGGGCGATCGGTTGGCGATGATCTGAAGGTAATGGTCGGTCAGGCGCGACAGCAGCGACCGGCTGGGAACGTCGGAGATGTTCCGCATGTCGTCGTTGAGACCGCATTCGTCGCGGATCGCGGCTCCGACATAGGGAATGGCGGGGTCGTCGTGGCCGCAGGTGAAGTCCAGCAGGACGCTGTGCGCGGCGAAATCCTCGACCTCGTCCGGCTCCAGGTCCTCGATCGACGGGAAGTCGCGGCCGCGCAGAAGCGAGACCCAATGATTGTAGGCGCGGACATGCATCCGCCGCTCGTCGGTGCCGATGGCGGCGGAGACGTCGTACGGCTGATCTGCCTCGGTGGCCTGAGGCAGGTCGAACTCGGTCGGATATTCGCGAAAACCATCCATCAGCTGTGCACGCCCCACTTCACCCGGTTTGGCGCCAGTCTGGCGGAGGCGCGTTACCAAAGCGTTAAGCATAATCGGTTAGCAAATGCCGCAGCGCTTGCGGGCCTTGGCCGGCGCTGTTAGGGCGCGCGCGCCTCCTTAAGAGAAGCCGCTTTAGCTCAGCTGGTAGAGCACATCATTCGTAATGATGGGGTCGCGTGTTCGAGTCACGCAAGCGGCACCACTTCTCTCCTGCAACGTCGGCATCGAGGGTTCTAGCGAGCCGCGTACCGGACATGGTGCCGGATTTCGCGGAGCGCCCGCTCGCACTCACTGACCAGATGATCCGCGCCGGGGATGCTGGCGTGCCTCAGGTCTTCGAGGCGCGACTGCAGCCGGGCCAGAAGATCCGCCGTGGATGCCTGGAGCTGGGTTGCTCGCTGCTTTCGCGCATCCAAGTCCGTGGAGTTGTTGCGCTGCGGCGTTGGCACTGGCGGATCGGTGCTCGACACCTGAACCCCCCCAAACAACGAGCGCTGCCATTGTATCCGGGCTGTCGATTCAAGACCAATGAACTTTCGTTCAGCGATCGTGGAGCGCGCGCGGCGCTCGCGCGGCGGCCAAAATAAGCGACTTCGCAGCGCTGTTTCGGGGTTGTCGGGGATGGACGCCGAAGGCGCGCCGAGCCTTGCATCAGCGGGGGCAGTTTCGCGGCGCAATCCGGGGCGGGCTTCCGATCACCCGAATTGCCGCTGACGGCATTTGAAAGGCGCTGCATGGTGCGCGAGGTCAGGGCGGCAAGCCTCATCGGCTTCATCGAGGTCTGCTATTTCGTCGGGTTGGACCCATTCGAGCAGCTGCGCCGGGCCGAGATCAGCCCGCGATTTCTCGAAGACCCCGAAAATCGCTGCCCAGCGGGGCCGGTCGTCCAGATGATCGAGGGCGCGGCAGCCGAGGCTCATTGCGACGCCTTCGGACTGTTGATGGCCGAGTGCCGATCCTTTGCCAGCCTCGGACCCGTCAGCCTGCTGCTGCAGCATGTGACCGACGTCGGATCGATGCTCGACGCACTCAACGATTATCGCAGGCTGATGAACGACGTCGTGTCGCTCGAGTGCATACGGACCGAGGATTCGAGCCTCTTCTGCTGGATCTTCGCCCCGGGATTCGAGAAACCGCAGATTATCGATCTGGCGGTCGGCATCGGATACCGAGTCCTCAGTGAAGCGCTCGGCGGCTGGTGGGCTCCCGAGTCCGTCCATTTCGCCCATTCGGCGCCTCGGGACCTCAAGACCTTCCAGCAATTCTTCTCGGTCCCGATCGAATTCGACGCGACGTTCAGCGGCTATGCGAGTGCGACACGCTCGCTCGATGCTCCACTGCGCAATGCCGACCCGACCATGGCCGGTCATGCCCGCCGGCTATTGGAACTGGTGCCGCTCAATGGCGAGTTCGCACCGGTCACCGACGCAGCGCAAAGGGCCATATCCCTGCTTCTCCCCGGGGGCGGAGCGAAGCTGGCGTCGGTTGCCGCCAACCTCGGCATGAGCGCGAGGATCCTGCAGCGCCGGCTCGCGCTCGAAGGAACGTCCTTCGATGCGCTGCTCAACGAAACGCGCAAAGATGTCGCCGAGCGCTTCCTGCTCGGCTCGAACCGATCGGTGGACTTCATTGCCGAAATGACCGGTCACGGTTCCACCGACGAATTCGTCGACTGGTTCGCGTCGACGTTCGGCGAACGGCCGATGGAATGGAGAGACAGGAACTGAGACCGGATAAGCGACAATTCGCGCACCGCTCCCGATAATCCCACTGAAAAGCACGGACATGTTCCAATCGTTCCGGTGGCGGATTTCGGGCAACCAATGATTTCCGCCGGCTCGTCCCCTCCTGGCGGCAGAGCGGCCCGGGTCAGCGAGCTTCCCGGGCCGCTTTCGTCATGCCTCCGGAAATGACCCGATGCCATTGGAGCGGTCGCCGGTCGTATCCCGCGCCGTGGCCGTCGCGAGCGGCCATCAGGAGAACGACGCGGCGACCCCCCGTTGGCGTCGCGTCGTCCTCCAAGCGACAATAGTCGTCGACCATTTCGCGCTGGTCGGGACCGGAGGGTGAGCATGTCCAAGAGCGTGTTGATGATTGCGGCAGCCATCCTGTTCCTGGTTGCCGCGGCTGCCGGCTTCTACCGGCTAATGTTCGGATTCCCGATCGTCATCGCCGGCCATGTGGTGGGCCAGGTCGCCAGCTTCTTCGCGTTCACGGTCTTTGCGGGCCTAGGCCTCGCCTGCTTTACAGCGGCACGGCGGACATGACGTCGGACTCCACATGAGGTTAGTCGGGAGGATCGCGCTTGCGTTGATCGCGTCCGCTGCATCGACGGTCGCGACGGCCGGTGAATGCCGCGTCCAGAACGCCAGCCAGCGAGGCCAATGGAAGTTCATCCGCGCCTACGACGTCACGGACAACATTGTCGTGCTCCGCCAGCCGATCAACGGCGGGGACAGCAAGCCCGTGACGGTGAAGGGCGCGAGTGTTCGCGTGGAATATAAGCTCGCCGGCGACAAGCATTATCACCCGGCGCACGTCGCGGCATGCGAGGGCGGCAACGTCGTCCGAATCTAGGGACGGCGATCTATCTCGACAGGATGACGACGAGATGCGGCTCGCTGCCGAGCCGGTCGATCGCGTGAACCTCGGACTGGCTAAGGGCCGAGGCGGGCACGAACGTCAATTGGGAGGCCGGCACATTCCGAGCGACCAGCTCGTCGCGGAGCCGCGCAATCCTCGATCGCGCCAGCAGGCTTTCCGGTGCCCGGGCGGATTGATCTTCCGGGAAGCCGATCTGCGCGTGCAGCTGCGGGCCGGCGACGAGTATCTGCGCGAGCTGCGAAATGTGATTCCAGCCGTCAGGGGTCGGATTCGTCGAACCGGCTATGAAGTTCGAATCCGCGATCTCGAAGATCCACTTGGCGTCCGTGTCAGAGTTGAGCCAGGCGGAAATCTTCCGCGACAGGGCCCCGTCGGTCAGGAAAAGGGTCGCGCCGTTGTCGAGCCTGAGGAGTCCGTCCTCCAAGGGGTGGAAGGGCGCCACGGCCGCCTGGTGGCGAAGCGCGGTCGAAATGCAGGTTGTGATCCCAAGGAAGGGGCCGGCGAGGACGACCAAGGTGGCCGCCGAAATTGCCAACCGCGCCTTGCGGTTCAGTCTGCCCTGCAATGCCACTGCTGAAACGCTCCTGGCTTGCGAGCAATTCCAAAACCCCTCAGTGGCTAGAGTTCATTCAGGATGCATCGGCCATTCGGATTCGCACTGAGTGGGAATGAGGGCGCCCTGCAGTGGCGTATCAGGGTTGAGCCTCATGCACGCTCTTCAGCAGCTCTTCGGCTTCGGTACGCAGCTGGCGAAGGGCTCTTGCGGTCGCCTCCGTGATCTTGCCCCCGGCTGCGGCCTCAGCCTCAATTCTGTCGACGATTTCGGTCAGATCACGATTCAGCTCTTCGATCGTCCGCGAATGGGCGGGACCCGGATGAACTCGTCCCTTTTCTTCGCGATCAAAACCCACGGGCTGCGCTCGCGCCTCCTTGTGCGGGCCGTACCACTGCTGTTTCCGCGAAAGGCTCAGGTTTAATACGGAGTTAACAACCTTGGGCAGTGACGCCCGGCGGACCGCTGGCTCACAGTTCTCGGCTGAGCTGGATTCCTCTTGCAACCGCCGCCTGTGCACGAACCAGGCTGGCGAGTTCCTCGCGCGGCGCATTTCGTTCGTATCGCTCGAGCAGGGCCGATAGCGCCTCAAGATCGGCTCTGATCGAATCGACGAGCCGGCGGGAGGCGGATTCTGAGTTGATGATGGTGAGCGTCCGGCGCGAAAAGGGTGGCTGGGAACGCCCGGCCCAGGTCGACCGGTCTCGTTGCTCCCTATTCTGCGACATTTCGGGTTCAACCTCGCTGAGTGCCTTGGTCACGACCTCATAATTGAGGTCGCCGGCGACTTCAGCCCATCGGGAGAATTCCGTATGAGGGAGGCCCCTCCCTCCCGTTCGACCGCGAAAAATGCACGTTTCACGGTCTCCGGGACCAGCCTCCCCCAAGCAGTCAATCCTACTTCTTCGATCTTGGCTTGGAGCGCTTGCTGGACGCCTTCCGCTTCTTGCCATGCATCTTCTTGTGGTGCGTCCACATCTTGCCGACGCGCGGCGCCCATTTGTCGATGCGCGAATTGGCCCGCTCCGCTTCCGTATTGGCGGTTTGCGCAAGCGTGGAGGCGGCCTGCGCGGCACTGCTTGCGGTCTGCGCCGCGGTTGCGGCGGACTGGGCCGCAGCGGCCGCCGAATCCGCGCGCTGGCTGACTTCGCCGACCCTGCCCTCGAGCGCCGTCAGGCGACCGTCGGTCTGGTCGACGCGCGCATTCACCGCCGCGATATGCTTATCGACATAATCCTCGGTCGCGCATCCGGTCAGGGCCGAGCTGCCGACGATCAATGTACCAACAAGGAATAATTTTCGAATGCGAGAATTCGCGCTCCGCATGGTGATTGCTCCTTCGCTCAATCTTACTTTGTTGGGCGTGAGCGAAGGGAAGTCCCATCGGTGAAAACCCCCAGCGCGCGTCGAAATCACCCCGGTGCGCCACTGTCGCGTAACGATGCGCCGGCGCCCGGTCGAGGGCAGGCCTAGGCCAGCGCTGGAGCGGGCCGTTGCTCGTCCTCGAAGAGGATCTGCTGGATGAATTGGGTGCCCTTCCAAAGCTCGCAATCGACGCCCTGGGCAAGGGCCCTCGCAAGCTGGATCGCTTCGTCGTCGGTAGGAGCGTCAATCCATGTGCCGCCGAGCAGCTTTCCGCCCGAGATGGGGGTATAGATCCTGTAGTTTGCCATTCCCTGTTCCTTGGGATCAGAGGAGGATCGTCTTGAGCTGGGGTCCACTGGTTTCCGAACGAACGGTGACCCGCGGATCGTCGCGGAGGCTGGGAGCCGGCTCCCGACGCAGCTTATCGGTGGCGTAGGATAGCTGGCCTGCATTCCGCGCATCGAGCTTCTTCAGCAGGTGGACGCGGAACTCATAGGCCTGAGCGAATTCGAGATGCACCTCGCGCACTTTGCGCTGCTGGCAGTCAAACGCGGCATCGCGCTCCTGCCGTGCTCGGCGGCTCAGGTACCTGACATCATCTTCCATGGCTTGCGCTCCGTGACGATCAAGAAACTCGTCACTGGTCCCCCATCGAACCGCCTGCGCCAGACGCGCCGGATGCGCACTCGATTTTCGGTGGATGTCTCGATGCGTTCGCCGATTGGACTTCGCGTCGACGAGCGGGAACAGATGGTCTGTCGTGGGGGGCGCGGCGATCTGACCAGATCAGCGGGTAAATCCGGATAGCGGGTCGGACTTGACCACGAATAGGAGGGAGTATGAACCCGCCCCCTCCAGTTCAGCAATGGTCGATGAACCTTCGTCGCGCCTTCGCTGCGGGTATCCTTGTGGGTGCGATGACGAGCTCGGTTCCGGGCAACGCCGCGGTCGACGACCCGTTGCGGTTCTTCGAGGGCGCGACGGAAGCGGTGACGACGATGAAGATCATCGCGCAGCAACCGTTCGTTAGCTACACGATCGGCACGGGCAGGATAAACGGTGACGGCTCGCTCGAGCTGCTGCAGCACGTGAAGGAAGAAGGCCGCCGGCAGTTCGACCGCCTATGGCGAATTCACCAGGTTTCACCCGGACGCTTCATCGGCACGATGACCGAAGCGCGGGGCACAGTGAATATCGAGCGTGTCGGCAACCGCTATCGTTTTCGCTTCGTGACGCAGGGGAACATGGCGGTCGAGCAATGGATCACGCCGGCGCGCGACGCCACCGTCGCCAACACCCAGCTGACGGTTCGCAAATTCGGGATTGTCGTTGCTCACGGCAGCGGCTGGATCCGTCGATCGGTGGATCGCCGCATCGCGTCAGCATCCGATCGGCGTTCCGCCAACCCCTAGGCGACGGCGCGCTGCTGCACTTCCTGCATGAGCTGCTGCGGCGCCGGGACCGGCGTCGGCCTGGATCGAACGATTTCCAGCGTCTCCAGTGCGTGGCTGCGCGCGACAGGCTCGCGCGTGCCGTCCGCGAGATGCGCGACCCAGTGCCGGTGATCACGCGTG
>Ga0207711_10000744_pt1 | contig 31965 bp, 31 predicted proteins | sample KBSS34metaG_FD_184401 | JGI IMG/M metagenome (GOLD analysis project Ga0207711, IMG submission 184401) | Switchgrass rhizosphere microbial communities from Kellogg Biological Station, Michigan, USA - KBS S3-4 metaG (SPAdes) (version 2) | ecosystem: Host-associated > Plants > Roots > Rhizosphere... | reverse complement strand
AGCGCCTTTGCCATTGGTCTCGCGAGAGCGGGCGCAGCCGGCATCAGCCGTATCCGACATGCCGGTTGCTGCCGGAACGTTCCTCGTCCTGTCCTACGCGAGCCTGATGGGCGCATTCGCCCTGACAATCCACGGCGCGCGGGCGGACTTCGCGATCGTCATCGACATTTTCTATCTCGCGATGTTCTTCGGCCTCCCGGTCCTCTTCTTGGCCGTCGAGGGCGATCGGTCGCGCCGGCCGAGCCTCGGCGAATTCCTCGAGCGCGGGATCGACACCGCGACCGGACGCCTCAGCGGCGGCGGGGCGCTGGTGCAGATGCTCGTCGTCCCCGTCCTGCTCGCCTTCGCGATCCTCGCGATGGGCATCACCTACCTGCTGGTGTGAAGGAACTGCGGTGACCGAAGAGCTGCTTTCGATCCTGGTCGACCAATTCTACGCGAAAGTGCGCGAGGATGAGGTGCTTGGGCCGATCTTCAATGGCGCGATCGCCGATTGGCCCGAGCATCTCGGGAAGCTCAGCGCCTTCTGGTCCTCGGTGATGCTGACCAGCGGCCGGTACAAGGGCAGCCCGATGGCTTCGCACCTCAAGCATAGCGGAGCGATCCGGCCCGCGATGTTCGACCGCTGGCTCCAGCTTTGGCGGCAGACCGCTCGCGAAACGCTCGACGAGCATGGCGCCGCCAACGTGATCGCGAAGGCCGAGCGCATCGCCGAGAGCCTTCAACTGGGGATGTGCTTCAAACTGGAACCGCGCGGCGCCGTTGCCGCCTGATGGAGAGTGACATGAGTGCTCCGATTGTAGACGTCAGCGTTCATCATGAGCCCAAGGGCGCATCCGACCGAATTGCCTACGGTTTCACCAAGGCATTGCGCTTCTGCGCCGATACCTTCTTCGCGAAGCGCTACGGCCATCGCGCGATCGTGCTGGAGACCGTGGCCGCCGTGCCGGGCATGGTGGGGGCGACCATCAATCACCTCAAGTGCCTTCGCCGCATGTGCGACGACAAGGGTTGGATCCGCACCCTGATGGACGAGGCCGAGAATGAGCGGATGCACCTGATGACCTTCGTCGAGGTGGCCAAGCCGACTCTCTTCGAGCGGCTCGTGATCCTCGGTGTGCAGTGGGTCTTCTACCTCGCCTTCTTCGCGCTCTACCTGGTCTCATCGAAGACCGCCCACCGCATCGTCGGCTATTTCGAGGAGGAGGCCGTCTACAGCTACACCCTCTACCTCAAGGAGATCGACGAGGGCCGCAGCAAGAACGTGCCGGCGCCCGAACTCGCAAAGCGCTACTGGAATCTCCCCGATAGCGCGACGTTGCGTGATGTGGTTCTGGTCGTGCGTGCCGACGAAGCGCATCACCGCGACGTCAACCACGGCTTCGCAAATGAGCTCGCTGGTTTGGCGGTCGAGCACGCGAGCATCGCGCCCTCCCCGTACCACGAGAGCGGGATGAAGATCGCGGCCTAAGCCGCACTGTCGAGTGAGCGATTGAACGACTGCCTGGAAACTGCAGGGGGCTGAAATGGCAACGCGCGCGAACCACTCAGAGCTTTCACAACCATCGGTCGACCCGGTCAGCGATATCCTCAAATGGATATTGCTGGTCGTGGCGATCCTTTGCTTCGTCCTGCTCGGCTGGGCCACCGCCGTCACCTACGACCAGGCGCCGCCGCATCCGAAGGCGTTCACCGACCAGTCCGGCCGCGTGATCATGTCTGCCGACGACATCGTCGCGGGCAAGGGCGGTTTCCAGAAAGCCGACCTGATGGACTATGGCAGCATCTACGGGATGGGGTCGTATTTCGGGGAGGACTACACCGCCTCGACTCTCGCCCGCCTCGGCGTGTTGACCAAGCAGAGCTTGACCAATTCCGCCGCCACGCCGCCACGGACGCCGGCGCCTGCCAACCAGTCGCTCGCCGTCACCGGGCCTCAGGGTACGCCGCCCGAAGCGACGTCGCCGCCCCCCGCGTCGCCGGCCGACGCCCTCGCGGATGCCGCGGCGACCGCGACGATGCAGAAGCAGCTCCAGGAGATCGATATCACTCAGTCGCAAGTCGTCCTGCCCGGGCCGGTCGCCGAAGCGGTCCGTGCGCTGCAGGGGGAACTCACGACCAAGCTCAATACGGTCAACCTGTCGGCCGGGTGGGTTCCTGCCAAGAGTCTCGATCCAGTCCTGCGCAAGCAGACGGCCGACTTCATCATCTATTCCGCGATCACGACGGTCGCTCGGCGGCCCAACAATCCCAACGTGTCCTGGACCGAGAACTGGCCCTACGAGCCGTCAGTCGGAAACACGCCGACCACCAACACCTTCCAATGGACCTGGATCAGCTTCTGCTTCACCTTTTTCGCGATGGGGTTCGTGCTGTGGCTCTATCGGGCCTACCTCGATCACCCTGACGATGCGCCGATGGAGCGCGGCCTCGCGGTCTACCGCTCGCTGACCCCGAGTCAGTTGAAGACCGGCAAATATTTCCTCGTCGTTGCGCTTGTGTTTCTCGCGTCGCAGGGCGCGGGCGCGATCATGGCCCATTCCTATTATGATCGAGAAACCTTCTACGGGGTCCAGCTCAACTACATCCTGCCGTTCAACTTCCTCAGGAGCTTCCACCTGCAGGCCCCGATCATCTGGATCGGGCTGGGGTGGATCGCGAGCGGCCTGTTCATCGCCCCGGCCATCGCCGGCGGACGCGAAGCGAAGGGCCAAGGCGTTCTCGTCGACTTGTTGTTCTGGGTGTCGTTGTTCGTGGTCGGCGCCGCCTTGCTCGGAAATTACCTCGGCATTCAGGGCGTCATCGACAAAGGCTGGTTCTGGTTCGGCAACCAGGGGCTGTCCTACATCCAGTTCGGCCGTTTCTGGCAGATCTGCTTCTTTCTCGCGCTGGCGACCTGGAGCGCCTTGATGTTCCGTGCGCTGTGGCCCTCGCGCGAAGTCGTCGTCGAAGCGACCAAGCAATTCTGGACGGGCAAGATCCGGCTCGAGCATCTGATTTGGGCAGCGACTGTCAACGTCGCCGTCCTCTACGTCTTCGGCATGATCCCGCTGACCGGAATTGAGAAGAGCTTCACCCTCACCGACTTTTGGCGCTGGTGGGTCGTCCACCTGTGGGTCGAGCAATCGTTCGAGTTCTTCGCGGTGGCCATGAGCGCCTATCTGCTGATGTCGCTCGGCCTGGTCTCGCGAAAACTCGCGGAACGATCTGTCTATCTCGAGCTCATCTTGATCTTCCTGGGCGGCGTGCTGGGCACGGGACACCATCTTTACTGGGCGGGCGGCCCAAGCATGTGGGTGCCGCTCGGTTCGATGTTCTCGTTCATCGAGGTCCTTCCGCTCGTGCTCCTGATCCTGGAGGCGATCTCGCAGCACCGCGCAATCAAGGCCGCGAGCGGCGGTGAAGGCTTCGATTACGGATTAGCCTATCTCTACATACTCGGATCCGCCTTCTGGAATTTCGTCGGTGCGGGCGTGTTCGGCGGCGGCACGCTCAACGCTCCGCTCGTGAATTATTACGAGCACGGCACCTTCCTGACCCTCAACCACGCGCACACGTCGCTGTTCGGAGCCTTCGGCCTGCTCGCGCTCGGATTGATCTACTTCTGCCTGCGTTACCGCGCGGGACCGGACGCCGAGTTCAACGAGAGGCCAGGCCGGATCGCCTTCTGGTGCTATAATATCGGCCTGGCGATGTGGATTTTCCTCCACTTCTTCCCGATCGGCTGGCCGCAGCTGAACGCGGTCTACGAACATGGTCTCGCCTGGGCGCGCAGCCAGGCCTTCTACGACCAGACGTTGTTCTGGCAGTGGATGCGCCTGCCCGGTGACGTCGTCTTCTCGGCGGGAGCGCTCCTCATGGGCTGGGACTTTATCGTGAAACTTCGCAGCCCCCGTGGCAGCGTCCTCGAGGCGCGTGGACGTGTGGCCCCCGTACCTGCGGAGTGACAGCGCCGCCCCAGCCCGCGTTGAAGCAACCTACGCGCGGTGAGCAGATGCTGGCTTTGCGGAAGAAGCGCATGGCGGAAACGCATCCGTTCCTGCGCGGCGGGTTTCGCCCGTTCTTCCTCGGTGCGGCGGCCTGGGCGCTCATAGCGATCGCAATCTGGCTGTTCGAACTGGCCGGCCGGGCGGGCGTCCCGAGCCATTTCATTGGCGTCGCCTGGCATCGCCATGAGATGCTCTTCGGGTTCGTGGGCGCCGCGATTTGCGGATTCCTGCTGACGGCAATCCCCAACTGGACCGGCAGGTTTCCGATCGCCGGGAAGCCGCTGCTTTCCCTGTTCGGCATGTGGGTGGTGGGGCGCATCGCCGTGCTCATGTCCACCGTCATCGGCATCTGGCCTGCCGCCGTCCTTGATGTCGGGCTGTACTTCGCCTTGGCCGCGCTTGCCGCGCGAGAGGTGATTGCCAGCAAGAACCGCAATGTCCCGATCGTGGGACTGGTGCTCCTCTTCGGTGTCGCGGACGCGGCGGACTATCTCGGAGGCGCCGGCGTCATCGACCCCGGGCTAGGCTGGCGCGGTGCGATTGCGCTCGTCGTGCTCATGATTTCGGTGATCGGCGGCCGGATCATTCCGTCCTTCACCAGGAACTGGATGGCAAAGAGGGGAATGAAGGACGGGCTCCCCGTGCAGCCGCAAAGTCTCGATCTGCTGGTGATTGCGGCGACGGCCATCGCTCTGTTATTCTGGCTCGCCTTCCCGGACAATCGGCTGACCGGCGCGGTCCTGATCCTTGCCGCAGCGGCCCAAGCGCTTCGCCTCTCGCGCTGGGGCGGACTGAGGACCGCGAGCGACCCGTTGGTGCTGGTGCTCCATCTTGGCTATTTGTGGATCCCGGTCGGGCTCGCGCTGCTGGGGCTCTCGTCAGCCGGCTACGACATCCCCGAGAGCGCTGGCGTTCACGCGCTCACCGCGGGCGCCATGGCGACCATGATCGTCGCCGTGATGACCCGGGCCAGCCTCGGTCACACAGGGCGCGACCTCACGGCATCGCCGATGACCACGGCCGCTTACCTATGCGTCACGGTCGGCGCGCTGCTTCGCCTCGCAGCCTCGCTCGGCTTCGGCCCATATTTGGTCATCTTGAACGTAGCCGGTGGATTTTGGGGAACGTCGATGCTCCTGTTCGTCATCGCCTATGGACCGATCCTGTGGCGGCCGCGGCTGGGCGAGCGCTGACAGTCAGGCGGGCGACCGCTCCACCAGACGGACGAACGGGGCGAATTTGAGCTCGCGCTTCACGAAGCTGGTTTCGTAGCGACGCACCGTCGCGTCGGCGGCGAACAGTGCTTCCGCTAGATCGACGAACGCCTCCATGCTTTCGCAGTTGAGCAGCGCGACGAGATCGTGCGTGCCGCTGATCTCATAGGCGAACTGCACCTCGTCGGTGTCGCCGAGCCGCTTCAGCAGCGACAGCTTGCCGGCATGGTCGGCATGCTCGCTGAGCTGGATGAGGACGAGCGCGCGCAGCCGCCGTTCGAGAAGCTTCGGCGAGACGATGGCGATGGTGCGCGCCAGCCAGCCTTCGCTGCGTAACCGGCGCAGGCGACGGGCGATCGCCGAGGGCGACAAGGCTACCCGCTCGGCGAGTTCTTCGGCCGTGCGGTCGGCGTCGCGCTGGGCCTCGTCGAGGAGCTGGCAATCAAAATTGTCGATCATGGGCATCATCGTGCCAGAAATTACCGCCCGGTGCACAAAGTTTGCGCACTACCATCGACGCGATTGCTGTAGTTCGCCGTCAACTCAAACAGTGGCGATGTGATGCGTAGATCCCCCCTTCTTGCTCTGTCCTCGCTGTTCTTGGCTGTTCCGGTTTCGGCCCAGCCTGCTGCGGCGGCCGCACTTACCCCTCCCGCGGCCGCCGCAGCCTCTTTCAATCAGGCCGAGGCCGACGCGGTGGTCGGCAAGCTTGCCGATGCGCTGGAATCCGATTTCGTCTTCCCGGCGGTCGGCAAGCAATATGCCGCGATGCTGCGCGCCAAACAGGCGGCCGGCGCTTATCGGAACGCCGCCAGTGCCCAGGCCTTCGCGGCTGCGGTCACTTCCGACCTTCAAGCGGTCCACAAGGACGCCCACCTCAAGCTCTTCGCGCCGAAGACCGCGAGCAGCGGCCAGAAGCGCGAGGCCTTGGCAGCCCCCGAGGAGAGCACGATCTCAGCGTCAGGCTGGATCGCTCCCGGCGTCGCCTACATCGCGTTCGACGCCTTCTACGGCAACGACGCGACGATGGCGGAGCTGCGGACGTTCCTCGCGAAGGTACGGGGCGCGAAGACGCTGATCATCGACGCGCGCCATCACAGGGGCGGCGGCATGGACGAAATGAATGTGCTGTTCCCCGAACTGTTCACGAAGAAGACGGCGCTCGTCGACATGGACGGACGGGTCAGCGTTGAGCAGCGCCTGGGCGGTTCGGAAGACCTCGGGCCGACCGTGGAGCAGATACAGGGACCGGATGGCGTCGTCCGGCGCAGGCACTTCGCCCTTCCCGCGGAGCATCCAGGCCTCGGCAACGCCAAGGTTTACCTCCTTACGTCCCACACGTCCGCTTCGGCGGCGGAACATATGGCGCTCGCGCTCAAGCGCACGCATCGCGCGACCCTGATCGGAGAGACGACTCGCGGCGCCGGTAACTTCGGTTACCCGCTGTCGCTCGGCTCCGGCTATTCGGCCTTCATTCCATTCGGCCGGACCTTCGATCCCGATACCGACCAGGGTTGGGAAGCGATCGGGGTGAAGCCCGACGTCGAGGTTCCCGCCGACGCGGCGCTCGACGAGGCGCTCAAACGGGCCGGTGTGAAGGTCAGCGGCACCGCCGCCCTTGCCGCGCTGAACTGAGCCGTCCGCCAGATTCTGGCGCGCTTGCCACTGAGTTTGCAAGAAATCTGACACGCACTTGCGCTATAAAGGCAGGGCAAGGAGCAGGCTAATGGCTATGACTCGCAAGCTGCTTGTCGTCGCGACGCTCGCCTGGGTTGCACCGCTGTCGGCGCACCAGGGTCCCGCCGCTGCCAGGCATCGTTCCGCCTCTTGCCCGTATGAGCGGGCCCGGGCAGCCGCTCTTCAGCGCGCCGCCACCCCGGTGGTCGCGCAAGCGTCTTCGCCTTCTGCGGTCGTCGTCCAGGCGACGCCCGGCACGGCGGCAGTGCTCGGCCTAAGGCCGTCCGCCGCCTTCATGCCCTAGGCGGCGACGGTCTCCAGCGCCTCGGCGATGAGCCGGCGGCTGTTCTCGATCCCGTAAAGCGCGATGAAGCTGCCCATGCGCGGCCCCTGGCTAGAGCCGAGCAGGGTTTCGTAGAGCGCCTGAAACCATGCGCGCAGGTTCTCGAACGGGTGGCGCTTGCCGACCTCAAAGACCTGGGTCTGGATGTCTTCGGCGGAAGCGTCCGCCGACAGCTTTGCGAGCTCCGCGTCCAGATCCCTAAGCGCTTCTGCTTCCGTCTGGGTCGGCGTGCGCCGCTTCAGCGACGGCGCGACGAAATCGCGCGCGTAATTGACGGCGAGGCCGATCAGCTCGTCGAGCTCCGGGTCGCTCTCGGGCGAAGTGCCGGGGGCGTAGCGCTGCACGAAGCGCCATGCGGTCTCCTTGTCGGCGACCCCCGGCAGGCTGACGAGGTTGAGCAGCAGCCCGTAAGTGAGCGGCAACTCCTCGGTCGGCACCTTGCCGCCGTGGATGTGATGCACGGGATTGCCGAGCTTCTGTTCGACCGGCTGGCCGGGATAATTGCCGCGGAACTGCCAATATTCGTCGACGGCGCGCGGGATGACCCCGATGTGCAGGCTCTTCGCTCGCTTGGGCTCGCGGTAGATGTAGAAAGCAAGGCTCGGCTCGCTGCCGTAGCGCAGCCATTCCTCGAGGCTGAGGCCGTTGCCCTTCGACTTGGAGATCTTCTCGCCTTTTTCGTCGAGGAACATCTCGTAATTGAAGCCCTCGGGCGGGCGGGCGCCGAGGATCCGCGCGATCTTGCCCGACTGGATGACGCTGTCGATCAGGTCCTTGCCCGCCATTTCGTAATCGACGCCGAGCGCAGCCCAGCGCGCCGCCCAATCGACCTTCCACTGGAGCTTGGCCGCGCCGCCGAACGCCGACTGCTGGACCCGGCTGCCATCTTCGTCGTCGAACGCGATCAAACCCGCTTCGGCATCGATCACCTCTACCGGCACCTGGAGGACCCGGCCGCTGGCCGGTGAGATCGGAAGCACCGGTGAATATGTCTTGCGCCGGTCCTCGCGAAGCGTCGGAAGCATCACGCCCATGATCGCGTCAAAGCCGCGCAGCACTTTGCGCAGGACGTCGTCGAAACGTCCGCTCGTGTAGCAATCGGTCGCCGACAGGAATTCGTAGTCGAAGCCGTAGCGGTCGAGGAAGCGCCGGAGCATCGCATTATTGTGGTGCGCGAAGCTCTCATATTCGCCGAACGGGTCGGGAATCTGGGTCAGCGGCTTGCCGAGATACTCGGTGAGCATCGCCTGGTTCGGCACATTCTCGGGCACCTTGCGCAGCCCGTCCATGTCGTCGCTGAATGCGATCAGCCGCGTGGGAGCGCCGCCGGTCAGCTCCTCATAGGCCTGGCGGACGAAGGTCGTGCGCGCGACTTCGTTGAAGGTGCCGATGTGCGGCAGGCCTGACGGCCCGTAGCCGGTCTCGAAGATCACCGGGGCATGCTTGCCCTCCGGCCAGCGCTTCAGGAGCTTGCGGGCTTCCTCGTACGGCCAGGCCTTGGAGGTCGTTGCGGCGATGCGAATTTCGTCAGCGATAGTCATTGAGCGCGCGCTCTAGCGAAGCACGGGTGTCGGTTCCACCCGCTCCCTATTCAAGTACGCCGACGCGCCGCCACTGCGGCACCATCTGCTCGAGGAAGATGGTCGCGATTTCCGCGATGCGCGCGTCAAGCTCCGCCTGGCCGACCGGCCGGCCGACGAAGGTCAATTGACGGTCGAGAGTCTTGAGCCGCTGGCTAACGCCCGCCGCAAGGCGATGGACATCAATCGCTCCGCCCGCTTCGATCCAGGTGTCGATGAACAATAGGTCAAGTTCGCTGACGGAGATGCCCGTCCCGAGATTCGCAGCCGCGACATAGCGATATTGGATCCCTTCGGATGCGCCGCGCGCGACGGCGGCGTTGAACCTGTGCGCGATCGCAGGATCGCCAGGCTGTCGCGCACCAACCGCGAGCATGTTCGCTTCGAGCATCAGGAGGAGGATCTGCCGCGTATCGCGCCGCGTCGGATTTGCCAGCGCGAGCAGCTCTCCTGCGGGCTTGGGGCCGTCCAGTAGCGCGGCCACGATATCCGCGACGACGGCATATTCGACCGTCATGCCGCCGACGCTGGTCTGGAAATCGACGTTCCGTCCCTCCTGAGGAGGGATCATCAGGTGAATTGGGGCATCGACATCGAAATCGGCTCCGCCTTCGGCAGGACTGAGCCCCCGAGCGAAGATATCGCGCCTGAAGCCCTGGTTGAGCATCAGGCCCTGCACGTCTTCGGCGAGGCCTTGATCCTCCGTACTTTCGACAATCTCTCGCAAGGATGACGGCAGGCTTGCCGGCAAGAGAGTTTCCGCAACCGTCGCCGGGGCCACGTAACTGAGGTCGGCCGCCTGCAACTCGTCAGCTAATTGCGAATGCCAGAATAACGTCCAATGGTCGGTCAAATATTCGTGCGCGAGATAGTTTTTCGGATGCTTCGGTAGACCCTCAATGCGTGTCTTCAGGCCGGGCAAGCTTGCGAATATGGGGGCATTCGCTCCCTGCAACCGCTGGAACAACGCCGCAGCCTGCTCGATCGCGGAGATGTCATCGGTGGTCTGACGAATGCGGTTCGCGACATGCTGGAACGGGATGGAGCTCAGCCATTTCGGCACCATGTTGTAGCCGAAATAGACGAGCGTTCCGTCCTGGCTCGCCTGCGCGATGCAACGGATGGCGGCGGCGCGGACTGACGGCGACACCCAACTCAGGATTCCCTGCAGGACGATATAATCGAACGTCCCGAGCTCGGTTGGCCAGGTCGAGGCAAGATCCAGCAAGTCCGCTTCGAGGAATCGTACGTTCGTGAGCCCGGCGGCCGCCGCGAGATCGCTTGCATGAGCGATATGTTCTGCAAGGAAATCGATCCCGACAAACTCCGCGCGCGGGTTTGCGGCGGCCAGCAGACAGACGTGAAAGCCCTGGCCGCAGCCGAGATCGAGATACCGGTACGCTGGACCCGTGCGGTGCAGCTCGGAACCCTTCGCGCGGACGCAAAAGTCCATCCAGTCGGGGGCCATCTCGCGAAAGAAGCCCATGGAGTAACCCACGGAAGCATTATAGCCGTGGGACTGGTCCGCCATTCTACATCACCCTCATTCGACCACGCCGAGCTGGCGCCAGCGGGGAAGATTATCGCGCAGGAACGCGGCGGCGACGTCCTGGAGCTGATCCCTGGCGATCGCATCGTCGACCTGCTGGCCTTGGTGATAGAGTTTCTGGCCGATGCGGGTCATTCGATCCCAGACTCCGTCACCGACAGCTTTGGCGTCTGTCCGGTCGGAAACCTCCAGCCACGAGTCGAGGAGCATCAGTTCGATCTGGCTGGCACCGATCGCGGAGCCGATCTGTGCGGCCGCGAGCTGTTCGTAAGGTCCCCGATCGCAGGCGGCGCGCGCGATCGCTGCATTGAGGCGATTGGCGGCGTCCGGATTGCCGGGCTGGTCGGCCATGACGGCGACAACCCCGGCCTGGATGAGGAGGATGATGAGCCGGCGAAATTCCTTATCGACGAGACCTGCAACGCTCGCCAGTTCCTCGCCCGATCGCGGCCCATTGCCGAGTGCCTGCACGATCGGGGCGACGTTTCGGTAAGGAAGTGAAAGCCGGTCGTAGGACGTCGGAACCGGAAGCTCGGTACCGGCTTCAGGCTGCGTCACGAGGACGAAGCGCGCATCATCCGCGGGGAAGCCACCGCGCAGCGGCTTCAATTCCCCGCGGCAGAAGATGTCGCGCCGGAAACCCTGGTTGATCGCGAAGTCCTGCACGTCCTGCCGAAGGCCGCCGTCTTCCTGCCCCGCGATCAGATCGCGAAGCTGCGGTGAAAGTGCGTCGGGCAGGAGGCTGTCGGAGATCGTTGCGGAACCCGCAAATTGCAGTCCCGCTTGCGCAAAAATATCCGCCACCTCGGTGTGCCAGAGCGGCTGCCAATAGTCGTTTAGATATTCGTGGGAGAGGTAGCTGGCGCTGTGCGAGCGCATCGTCTGCAGGCGCGCGTCGAGCACCGGCAGCACCTGAAAGCCCGGCGCGTTTCCAGCACGCAGACGCTCGAACAGCGATACCGAATCCTCGATGGCCGCATTGACCGGCTTGCCGCTCTCCTTCTGGAACAGCTTCATAAAATGCTGGAACGGCACCATCCCCAGCCAGCTCGGCTGCGAATTGTAGCCGGCGTAGACGAGGCTGCCCGCGTGCGTGGCGTGTCCTACGCAATCGGCGGCCGCCTGGCGCAGCTTCGGCGAAACCCATGTCAGGATTCCATGCAGGGTCACATAGTCGAACGTGCCGAGATCGTCCGGCCATCGCTCTGCGAGGTCGGCGAAGTCCGCTTCGACGAAACCGACGTTGGTGAGGCCCGCCGATTCCGCGAGCTGACGCGCATGGGCGATATGATCCGGCTGGATATCGACTCCGACGAACTCGGATCCCGAATTGGCGGCCGCCAGCAGGCACAGGCCGAAGCCCTGACCGCAGCCGAGCTCCAGGTATCGGAAGGATCCGTCCCGCCGCGGGGCTTCATAGCCAGCCGCCTGCACGCACAGGTCCAGCCAGCCGGGCGCCATCTCCCGGTAGAAGCCGAACGTGTATCCGACCGATGTATTATAGCCGTGCGTGGGATTGCTGCTCATGGTCATGCGATCACCCCGAGGCGGCGCCACAGCGGGACGGTGTCCTTGTTGAACGCTGTTGCGGCGGCCTCGAGTTCTGGCTTGGCGGAAGCGCATCCGAGCTTCGACAACCGGCGTTCGAGTTCATCCGCAAGGTGATCCCCGCCCGATTCCAGCCATGCATCGAGGAGCATCATCTCTACCGCGCTGGCTGGAACCCCGGAGCCGAGACGCGCTGCGGCGAGATGATCGTAGGGCGCGCCGTTGCAGACGGCGCGGGCGATCACCGCATTGAACCGCTGGGCCGTTTGCGGATCGCCGGGCCTGGACGCTTCATTCGCGAGCAGGTTGGCGTGAAGCGCGAGCAGCAGCACGTGCCGCGGCATCCACTGGGTAGCCCGTGGAAGGCGGAAGAGCTCGCCGAGGGTCTTCGGGCCTTCGCCCACGGCCTGGATGATGTTGGCGAATACCTCCGGCGCCCAATCGACCTGTCCGAACGAGGTGTCGAAGCTTAAGGGGCGGCCGGGCAACACCGTCGCAGCCGCATGGACCGGCATGGCGTCCCGTCCGGCGCCGCCGCTCCGCGGGTGCGCTCCGCGGCAAAAGACGTCGCGGCGAAATGCCTGGTTGATGACGAAGTCCTGCAGGTCCTGCCGGACATGCTGGGCGGTCTGTTCGCGGATCGGCTCGCGAAGCGGCTGCGGCAGGAATTCGAGGACGAGATTGTCGGCGAGCGTCGCCGAGGCAGCGAAGTCGAGCCCCGCCCGCCGGAATTCCCGCGCGACATCGGAGTGCCAGAACAGGTTCCAGTTATCGCTCAGATATTCGTGAACCAGATAATTCCTGTCGCGAGCCTTCAAGGCCTCTATTCGCGGCATCAATGCCGGCATCACCTGGAACACGGGGGCCTTCGCCGCTGCCAACTCGTCCAGCAGCGCAATGGCTTCCTCCGCCGGAGCGGGGCCGTCCGCATGCCCGCTTTCCCGGATGCGGTGCGCGAGATGCTGGAGCGGAACGGTGCTGAGGCAGCCCGGCTGGGCATTGTAGCTGACATAGACGAGCCCGCCCTCGGCCACGGCGTGCGACAGGCACTCGATCACTGCGTTCAGCAAGGGCGGCGACAAGTAGCTGATTATCCCGTGCAGGGTGACGTAGTCGAACGTCCCGAAGTCCGCAGGCCAGCTCGCCGCCAGGTCGAGGAAGTCCGCCTGGAGGAAGCGCACGTTGGTGAGGCCCGCCGCCTGCGCGAGGCCCTGCGCATGCTCGATATGCTCGGGCTGGAAATCGACGCCGACGAATTCCGAGCCCGGATTCGCCGCGGCGAGCAGGGCAAGGCCGAAGCCCTGCCCGCAGCCCAGCTCCAGATAGCGGAACGGCCGGCCGGTGCGCTGCGGCGGCTCGAACCCGCCGATCCAGGCACAGAAGTCGAGCCAGTCCGGCGCCATCTCCCGATAGAAGCCGAAGCTGTATCCCATCGAGACGTTGTAGCCGTGAGACCAGTCCTTCATTCATCTGCCCCCAAGGCCGTTCGGTGCATCCTCTAGCGCGGTTCGGCCCGAGTTGAAGCCGCGAGCGTCACTGCCGCGGAAAAGCCGGTGGCCTACGAGAACAAAGCGCGTACAAGGCAATTGATGTCTCTCTCTCTTCCCGCCCTCCACGCAACGCACGCGGGCATCTGGCTCGCGTCGCGCGACGGCGACGTTCGTGAGGCGAGTCGGGGCGAAGCGATCGCGCGGGCCGCGGAAACGCCGCACATCATCCTGAACGCGCCGCTCGTCGGGCAACGGCTCGGTTATCCCGAGCTGAGCGGCCTCGACCTTCTCGAATTGTTTGCCTTCATCCACCCGGCGCGCTTCGCGGTGCCTACCGCGCCGGGGTTGAGCAGGGCGCTCGGGTTCGAGCCGCCCGCGAGCGAAGCCGAAGCGGTGCACACGCTTCAGCGAATCTCGGAGGGACTGCTCGCGGTCCTGGAGAATTTGGATTGGCGCGAGCGTGAGGGCGCCTGGACCGCCAATGCGACGCTGCACCGGCTCGGCTGGGCGTGGGCGCCATTGATCGGCGCCCGGCTGGAGCGGCCGGAGCGTGGCGAGCGGATGCTCTTCTCGAGGCTCAAGCAATGGGACGAAGCGGCCGAGCGCCCGCCGCCGAGGGCCATCTCGATCGATCCCGCGGAAGCGCGCGCGAAGCTGGACCGGCTGACGGGCAGGGCCGAAGCGCGCGAGGGCCAGCGCGCCATGGCCGAAGCGGTCACGAACGTCTTCGCGGCGAAAAAGGCCAAGGGCGCGCCCAACCTCCTGCTCGCCGAAGCGGGGACGGGAATCGGCAAGACGCTCGCCTACCTTGCGCCTGCGTCGCTGTGGGCCGAGCAGGCCGGCGGCGCCGTCTGGGTCTCGACCTTCACGAAGGCGCTTCAGCGGCAGCTCGACGGCGAGGGGCCGAAGCTGTTCGCGGATGCCGAGGAGCGCGCTCGGCGGATCGTCGTCCGCAAGGGGCGCGAGAATTATTTGTGCCTGCTCAATCTGGAGGATGCGCTGCAGGGCGCGTTCAGCGGCCGCGCCGCCATCCTCGCGCAGCTCGTCGGGCGTTGGGCCGCCTACACGAAGGACGGCGACATGGTCGGCGGCGACCTGCCCGGCTGGCTGCCGAGCCTGTTCCGCCGCGCCGGCTCGACCGCGCTCACCGACCGCCGCGGCGAGTGCGTCTATGCGGGCTGCCCGCACTACCGCCGCTGCTTCATCGAGCGCGCCGAACGCGCGAGCCGCGACGCCGACATCGTCATCGCCAACCATGCGCTGGTGATGGTCAACGCCGCCCGCGCCCGCGAGGACGCGCCCGGACGGATCCTGTTCGACGAGGGACATCATCTCTTCGACGCCGCCGATTCGACCTTCGCGGTGACGTTCGGCGGGCAGGAGGCAATCGAATTGCGCCGCTGGATCGTCGGCCCGGAAGGCCGCTCGCGCGGACGAAGGCGCGGGCTCGCAGCGCGGCTGATGGACGTCGCGTCCTATGACGAGGAGGGCGCCGTGACGCTCGAGGCGGCGGTCGACGCGGCTAGGACGCTACCGTCGGACGGCTGGTTGCAGCGGCTAGGCGAAGATTCACCCTTCGGCCCGCTCGAAGCCTTGCTCGCCGAAGTCCGCGGCACCGTCTACGCGCGGTCGAAGGCGCAGGAGGCAGGCTACGGGCTGGAGACCGAGCTTGCCGAAGCCGACGGCGGACTCGTGTCGGGAGCGGCGGCGGCGATGCAATCGCTCGAAGCGCTTCAAAAGCCGCTGGCGGCGCTTGCGCGGCGGCTGGAGGCGGTGATCGAGGACGCGCCGGACTGGCTCGACAGCCAGGCACGGGCGCGAGTCGAAGGCGCGATCCGCGGACTTTCGTGGCGTCGCGAGACGCTGGCCGCCTGGGTCGCGCTGCTTGCGCGCATTGGCGGCGAGGCGGACCCCGAATTCGTTGACTGGCTCGCCGTCGAGCGGATCGACGGGCGCGAGCTCGACGTCGCCATTCACCGCCGCTGGCTCGATCCCACCAAGCCGCTCGCCGCTGCGGTGCTTTCCCCGGCGGACGGCGTGCTCGTCACCTCGGCAACGTTGCGCGGCGGCGAGGACTGGACCTCGGCGGAAGCGCGCACGGGCGCGGCGCACCTTCAGCTTCCGGCGCAACGGTTCGAGGCCGAGAGCCCGTTCGACTATACCGCCTGCTCCGAGGTGCTGATCGTCAACGACGTGAAGCAGGGCGACATCGCCTCGCTCGCCGGCGCCTACGCGCGGCTGATCGAGTCGGCGCAGGGCGGCACGCTTGGCCTCTTCACCGCCATCCAGCGGCTGAAGGCAGTGCATGCGCGGATCGCCGACCGCCTCGCCCGCGCCGGGCTTCCGCTGCTGGCGCAGCACGTCGACCCGATCGACGCAGGAACGCTCGTCGACATCTTCCGCGACGATCCGCGCGCGTCGCTGCTCGGAACCGACGCGCTCCGCGACGGCGTCGATGTGCCGGGCGAATCGCTGCGGCTGGTGGTGATGGAGCGCGTGCCGTGGCCGCGGCCGACGGTGCTTCACGCTGCGCGGCGGATGGCGGGCGGCGGCAGCGCTTATGACGACCGCGTGGTGAGGGCGCGGCTCGCACAGGCGTTCGGCCGGCTCATCCGCCGCCAGGGCGACTGCGGGGCCTTCGTGATCCTGTCGGCAGCCATGCCGTCGCGGCTGCTCAAGGCATTCCCGCCCGGCGTGCCAATCAACCGGCTCCCGCTCGACGAGGCGATCGCGCGCGTGGAGCAAAGGCTTGCCTTTCGTCAGCCGGCGGCGCTTGAGCCGGTAAAATGAAGTCGCTCGCGATCCTTCGCCACGCCAAGTCGAGCTGGGACGAGCCGCAGACTGCCGACTTCGACCGCCCACTCAACGACCGCGGCCTGAAGGCCGCCCGTCGAATGGGGCGCGAGCTCAAGAAGCGCGGGGTGGAATTTGATCTGGTGCTCGCAAGCACCGCCGTCCGGGTCCGCGAGACACTGGAGGGCGTGCAGGAAAAGCTCGGCTCGGAAGCGACGATCTGCTTCGAACGGGACATCTACCTGGCGAGCGAGGAAGCCCTGGTCGAGATCGTTCGCGGCATTCCGGAGACCGCGCATGCGCCGCTCCTAGTGGGTCACAATCCGGGGCTGCAGCAGCTCATCGTCGCCCTTACGCGCGATGATTCGAACGGCTTGCGTAGGCGCGTCGAGGCGAAGCTTCCGACGGCAGCATTTGTGCAGATCGAGTTGCCGGCGGAGAAGTGGTCGGACGTCGAGCCGGGCAGCGGCACGATCGCCGAGCTGATCGTCCTGAAAGAGCTGGATTAGTCGTCGAGCGCGTCAGCGAGTCGATTGCGAAGCGCGATCAGGCGGAACACGTCGACGCCGCTATCTTCGTGCTCCGAGTGCATGGAAGGCGCAGGCTCCGGAGCTGCAACGGCAGCGAGATGCGGAGTCGGCTCCGATGCCGGCGCGCCGCTCTCGCTCTTGTCGCGGAGCAGCTTCTGGACACCGCGAACGGTATACCCTTCCTGGTTGAGCAGCTGGTTGATTCGCCGAGCGAGATCGACGTCCGCCGGGCGATAGTAGCGGCGGTTGCCGGCGCGCTGCATCGGGCGAAGCTGCGGAAAGCGCGTTTCCCAATAACGCAGGATGTGCTGGGCGACGCCAAGCTCGTGCGACAGCTCACCGATCGTGAGAAGAGCGCCGGGATCCTTTTGGCCGGCGGCTTGCAAGCTTAGCCCCTCGCGATCCGGTCGCGCATGATCTGGCTTGCGCGGAACGTCATTACGCGGCGCGGCGCGATCGGGACTTCGATGCCGGTCTTCGGGTTGCGGCCGACGCGCTGGCCCTTGTCGCGAAGGATGAAGGTGCCGAAGCCGGAGATCTTCACGTTCTGGCCCTCGGAGAGCGCGTGGCACGTGTGATGAAGAACACGCTCGACCACGCTCGCCGATTCGGCGCGGGAGAGACCGAGACGCCGGTGCACCACGTCGGCGAGATCCGCACGAGTCAGGGTGGCGTTGGCATCCAGTTCATTGTTGCTGATCCGCGCGATCCCGAGATCCGCCATGATAATCTCCCGAGTCCACGGCGTGCCCCCCGCCGCTTCAGTTTCACATTCGTAACTAATTATCGTCCTGTCGGCAATTCGACAATCGCCGAATATTCCAAGTTTTTCAATACCTGAGCGCTGCTGCACCCCATGTGAAGCCACCGCCCATTGCTTCCAGCACGACAAGATCGCCCCGTTTGATTCGACCATCCTTGACGGCTGTATCAAATGCAAGCGGCACGGAGGCTGCCGACGTGTTCGCATGCTGGTCGACCGTGACCACCACCTTTTCCGCCGGAAGGCCGAGTTTTCTCGCCGTGGCGTCGAGGATTCGCGCGTTCGCCTGATGGGGGACGACCCAGTCGACATCCTCGGCGCTCAGCCCGGCCTCCGCAAGCACTTCGGTCAGCACGTCCGCCAGGTTTACGACGGCGTGCCTGAACACTTCCCGGCCCTTCATGCGGAGCTTGCCGACCGTGCCCGTGGTCGAAGGGCCGCCGTCGACGAAGAGAAGATCATTGTGGCGACCGTCGGCGTGCAGCTTGGTCGCGAGCACCCCGCGCTCGCCGTCCTCGGCGCTCAACACGAGCGCTCCGGCGCCGTCGCCGAACAGGACGCACGTCCCGCGATCTTCCCAGTCGAGGATCCGGCTGAAGGTTTCCGCGCCGATCACGAGCGCCTTGTCGGCATTGCCCGACCGAAGCATCGAATCGGCGACCGACAGTGCGTAGAGGAAGCCGGTGCACACCGCGTGCACGTCGAAGGCGATGCAGTCGGGGATGCCGAGCGCCGCCTGCACCTTGGTCGCAGAGGACGGAAAGGTCTGGTCCGGCGTTGCGGTGGCCAGCACGATAAGGTCGATCTCGCCCGCTTCGATCCCCGCATGCTCGAGCGCGCGCCGCGCCGCGCCCGTCGCCAGGCTGGCCGTCGTCTCGCCTTCTCCGGCGACGTAGCGGCTACGAATCCCGGTCCGCTCGACGATCCATTCGTCCGACGTGTCGACCCGCTGTGCGAGCTCTTCGTTGGTAACCCGGCGAGCAGGCAGCGCGCTTCCCACGCCGAGGACGACCGAGCGCCTCATGCCGCGTTCCCGTTGGCGAAGGCATGCGCGCGGAAATTGTCGAGGTCGTCGCCGATCTTCCGGGTGATGTCGTTCCGGACCATGCTCGCGGCGACCTGGATCGCGTTGGCAACGCCTTTCGGGTTCGCCCCGCCGTGACTTTTCACGACAAGACCGTTGAGGCCGAGGAAAACCGCGCCGTTGTGATTGTTGGGGTCAAGGTGAACCTTCAGGAGATTGAGCGCCGGGGCGGAGAGAGCAAAGCCCGCTTTCGAGCGGAGCGAGCTCTTGAACGCGCGGCGGAGAAGATCGGTGACGAAGCGGGCCGTGCCCTCTGCTGTCTTGAGCGCGATATTGCCGGAGAATCCGTCGGTGACAACGACGTCGACGTGGCCGCGCGAGAGCTGGTCGCCCTCGGTGAATCCGTCGAATCGAAGCGGAAGATAGTCCGCCTCGCGAAGCAGCGCCGCCGCGGCCTTCAGCTCATCGGTGCCCTTGAGCTCTTCCGTGCCGATGTTGAGCAGCTTCACGCGCGGCTTTGAGAGCTTGAGGACCGTGCGCGCATAGGCAGCGCCCATGACCGCGAACTGCACTAGATTCTGCGCGTCGCACTCGGTGTTCGCGCCGAGGTCGAGCATGATGACGTCGGTCTCGCCGAGCGTCGGCAGGAGCGCCGCAAGCGCAGGCCGGTCGATCCCCGGCATCGTTCGCAGCGCGAGCTTCGACATCGCCATGAGCGCGCCGGTATTCCCGCCCGACAGCGCGGCGTCGGCCTTCTCTTCCTTGACCGCGTTTATCGCCATTCCCATTGATGTTGTGCGGGCGCGGCGGATGGCCTGGCTCGGCTTCTCGGTCGCCTCGATCGCTTCTGGCGAATGGGCGATCTGGCAATGGCCGGCGAGGTTCTTGTGCGTAGCGATCTGCGCCTCGACCTGCTTTTCGTCACCGTAAAAGGTGAATTGCAGGGAAGAATCCTTGCGCAGCGCGCGCGAGGCGCCCGAGATCATTGCCGCCGGGCCGGCGTCCCCGCCCATGGCGTCGATGGCAATGCGTGGGCCCATCGTCATTGGGCCTCGGCTAGGCTTAGGCCTCTGTCGGAACGATTTCGCGGCCGTTATAATGGCCGCATGCCGAGCACAGGTTGTGCGGCAGCTTCAGCTCGCCGCAGTTCGGGCATTCCTGGAAGCTCTTGGCCTGCAGCGCGTGGTGGCTGCGGCGCATGTTCCGCTTCGACGGCGAAGTTTTTCTCTTAGGGACAGCCATTGCGGCACCTTCAACTCAAGTGGCATCAATAAAAATTGCGACGATCTTGCGCCTCATCTCAGTGGGTTGAGCCCACAGGCGGCGGCCGGATCGTCGCGAACCGCGGCCCCTATAGCGAAAGTGGCCGCAAGCGCAAGTCAGGTCGCGGCGAGGGCGGCGTCTCCGACGAACGGGTTCGTCTGCCGCTCATGGCCGAAGGTCGACATCGGTCCGTGACCCGGAACGAAGGCGGTCTCGCCGCCCATCGGCCACAGCCGCTTCGTAATCGACGCGATCAGCTGTTGCTGGTCGCCGCGAGGGAAGTCCCAGCGGCCGATTGAGCCCCTGAAGAGCACGTCACCAACCAGCGCCAGGTTCGATTCGGGATGATGGAAGACGACGTGGCCGGGCGTGTGGCCGGGACAGTGGCGGACGTCGAACGTGAGCTCGCCGACCGTGACCTGGTCGCCGTCGTCGAGCCAGCGTGAAGGCTCGAACGGCCGGCCGGTTATGCCGTATTTAGCGCCGTCCTCGGTAAGGCGCTCGATCCAGAAACGGTCCTCTTCGTGCGGTCCCTCGATCTCGACGCCCAGCTCCTCGGCGAAGATCCCGGCGCTTCCGCAATGATCGATATGGCCGTGGGTCAGGAGGATCTTCTCGATCGTCACGCCGGCCTGCTGCGCCGCGGCGTTGAGGCGCGGCAGGTCGCCGCCGGGGTCGACGAAGGCGCCGCGCATCGTCTTCGTGCACCACAGGAGGGTGCAGTTCTGCTGGAGCGGCGTCACCGGAATGATCGCGGCGCGAAGCGGCGGGTCGGAAGCACTCATTGCCAGACGTTGTCGGACTTGGGCTTCAGCGAGTCCATCGCCGGGGGCTCGTTATTCATCGCGGCGGCGACCGCTTCGGCCTGTCGCATCACCCGGAGTACGTTCCCGCCGGCGAGCTTGGCGAGGTCCTGGTCGCTCCACCCGCGGCGGATCAGCTCCGCGAAAAGCAGTGGATAGCCGCTGACGCTGTTCATTCCGGCCGGCGCCTCGTCGTAGCCGATGCCGTCCAGATCGCCGCCAAGGCCGACATGATCATGACCGGCGATCTTGACGACATGCTCGATGTGATCGGCGATGAGGCCGACGCCCGCGGCTGGCGCGGGGTGCGCTTTCTCCCATTCGTCGAGCTTCGCCTTCCGAACATCAGGCTGGCCGACATAAAGCGACGCAAGTCTGGCATCTTCGGCCGAATGCTCGCCGGACCACAAGCGGTACGGCTCGGAGAGATGGCCGAGATAGAAATTGACCATCACCACGCCGCCGTTCGCGGGAAGCCTGCGCAGGATGTCGTCGGGCACGTTGCGCGGGTGATCGGACAAGGCGCGCGCATCGCTGTGGGAGAAGATCACCGGCGCCTTGCTGACGTCGAGCGCGTCGCTCATCGTCTCGGGCGAAACGTGCGCGAGATCCACGAGCATGCCGAGCCGGTTCATCTCGTGCACGACGACGCGGCCGAAATCGTTGAGGCCATGCCATTTGGGATCGTCGGTCGCGCTGTCGGCGAACTCATTGTTCTTGAAGTGGCTCAGCGTCATGTAACGCGCGCCGAGGTCGTAGTATTGGCGAAGCGCGGCGAGGCTTCCGCCGATCTGGTGACCGCCCTCGACGCCGATCAGCGAGGCGACCCTTCCGCCCTTGTGAATGCGGACGACGTCGTCCGCGGTGCGCGCAAGCTCGAGGTCGCCCGGATAGGCTTTGACTAGCCGCTTGACCGTATCGATCTCCTCGATCGTCGCGCGGATCGCCGCGTCGCCGGTGAGCGACGAGGGAATGTAGACCGACCAGAACTGCCCCCCGACACGGCCCTCGTGAAGCCGCGCCATGTCCGTCATCAGCGGATGCTCGCGTTTGTCGGCTCCGCTGGCGAGGCCGGCCACGCTCATCCCGTAATTCTCTCGCACCGCCTCGGCGATGTCGTTGTGCCCGTCGATCAGCGGCGTTGCCTTGAAGATGCGGTCGATCCGCGCCTGCGTCTTCGGGTCGATCGATCGCGCGTTTGCCGAAGCCGAAATCATTGCCAGCGCTCCCGCGAGCAGGAGGAAATGCCTTATCGTCATGGCAAAGGTGTAGGAACAGCAGTGCGGGCGCGCAATCGGAAGGGGCTTGCGCATCGCCGTTCCAGCCGCGAAGCATTCAGGGCATGAGCCCGTCGCGCGATATTCAAGTTTGCATGCACTTCGATCCCGACGAGGGGATCGCCGACCTCGACGAGCATCTCGACACGCTGAAGAACGCTGCCGAAGCGCAGGGCTTTAAGTTCGACCGGCACGCTGCGCGCAACGAGCTCCAGGCGGCGACATTCGGGCGGAACCGGGCTGCGATGGCGCGCATGGTGCTTAGCCCTTCGGGCGCAATGGCTATCGAGGTGAAGGCGCCCGACTAGGCTGCGAGCGGAAAGCGCAGCATCCGGTCCGAGACGGGCACAAGGGCCGCGGCGCCGGTGCCGACCGACTTCATGATCTCGGGATGATGGGCGTCGAGCCCGCCGGTCAGCGAGCCGAAGGCAGGCATGATGATCTTGCTCGCCGACTTCACGAAGCAGCGGCGGGAGACCCGGCGGCCTTTGACGTGAAGCCGAAGCTTGGGATGGAAGTGGCCCGAAATCTCCGGCCGCGGGTCCTCGCGCTGCGCTTCGTGGCGGAGGATGATGCCGGCGATCTCGACCTCGTCCTCAATCCGGCCGCCGCAATGGTCGGCGAAGCCGGGGTCGTGGTTGCCGACGATCCAGGTCCAATCAAGCTTCGCCGTCAGCGCGGTCAGAAGCTCGCGCGCGTTGGCCGGCAGGCGATCGCAGCCGAACCTGTCATGGAAGCTGTCGCCAAGGCAGTAGAGCCGCGCCGCACCGCTCCGCTCCACATCGGCTTCGAGCGCGGTCAGAGTCGCGTGCGAATCATAGGGCGGCAGGAACTGCCCGAAGCGCGCGAACCAGCTCGCTTTCTCGAGGTGCAGATCGGCGACAAGAAGCGCCTGATGCGCAGGCCAGAACAGCGCGCCGGACGGCGTCGCCTCGAACGTTTCGCCTGCGAACGAAAAGGGAACCATACGGCCGGTCTAACCGCCGGCCGCAGGTCAGACTAGAGCGAAATTATTCGTAATCGCCGCCGGACGGGCTCGGACGCGGCGGGGCGGCTGCGGTCAGGCGCAGCGCCTCGGCGGCCTCGCTCAGCGACGCCAGCTCTTCCGTCTCGTCCTCCTCGTCGATCCGCACCTTCTGCAGGTTCGTGACGATGGCTTCCTGGAGGTGCTTCGGCTTGACCGTCTCTTCAGCGATCTCGCGCAGCGCGACGACCGGATTCTTGTCGCGGTCACGATCGATGGTGAGGTCGGCGCCGCCCGAAATCTGGCGCGCGCGCTGCGCCGCCATCAGGACGAGATCGAACCTGTTGGGGATCTTGTCTACGCAATCTTCAACCGTAACGCGCGCCATTTGCCGCTCCGCAAAGCTATTCCAAATGCCAATAGGCTTAGGGAATATGGGATTTCAGGAAGGCGGCGCCAATAGCTTGCGGGGCGTCGAAAAGTCAAGGAAAGCGGAGGAGGATGCCCGATCAAGCCACCCCTCCCGCGCGAACGCCCCCAATCCGCGCCGAGATCGCCGGCAACCGGCTCGAGCTGATCGAGACGGGGCAAGAGCGGTTCGGGCTGCTCCTGAGCCTGATCGCGCAGGCGCAGAGCAGCGTCCGAATGCTCATGTACATGTTCAATCCCGACCGTGACGGGGACGTGGTCCGCGATGCGCTCACCGCTGCCGCGCGCCGCGGCGTCGAGGTGAAGCTGCTGATCGACGGCTTCGGATCGGCCGCCACGCCGGAATTCTTCACTGAGCTGTCGGACGCAGGCGGCCAATATTGCGTGTTCAACCCCAGTTACGGGCGCCGCTACCTCCTTCGCAACCACCAGAAGCTGATCGTCATCGACGAAGCGACGGTGTTGATCGGCGGCGCGAACATCGACGCGACCTACCTCGATGATCGGAGCGCCAAGCACTGGCGCGACCTGTGGCTGAGAGTCGACGGTCCCGAAGCGGCGCTTCCCGCGCGCTATTTCGACAGCCTCTTCCGCTGGTCGAAACGCGGCAAGTCGCTTCGGGCCCTGAGACGGATGGTCGCCGACTATAATGAATGGCGCGGGCCGCTACAGTGGAAGTTCAGCGGCCCCTTGAGCATGCGCAACAGCTGGTGGCGAAGCATCGGCCGCGATATGAAGCGGGCGAAGAAACTCGACATGATCTTCGCTTATTTCGCACCGCCGGGCGCCATGATCCGCCGCATCGGAAGAGTCGGCAGGCGGGGCACGGCGCGGATCATCAACGCCGCCAAGTCGGACAATAATGCGACGATCGCCGCGGCTCGGCACAGCTACAGCCGGCTCATTCGCCGCCATGTCGACCTTTACGAATACCAGCCGGCGAAGCTGCACACCAAGCTCGCCATCGTCGACGACATCGTCCACATCGGCTCGTCGAACTTCGACTATCGAAGCTTCTACATCAACCTCGAGATCATGCTCCGGATCAAGGATGCGGGCTTCGCCGACGCGATGCGCGGCTATTTCGAGCGTGAGCTCGCCGACTGTAAATGGATCACGCACGAGGTGCACAAGCGGCGGTCGAACCCGTGGCAGCGCCTGAAGTGGGCGCTGTCGCACTTCCTCGTAAACGTCATGGATTACAGCGTCACGAGACGCCTCAACGTCGTCCGGCGCTAGGCCGTCCGCGAGCCCTTGTAGGCCCAGAACAGGGTCGCCGGCGGGACGTTGACCCATTCGAACCCGCGCTTGATCGGCGCGAAGTGCGGCTGGATGAAGTCGCGGACCTTGGGGCTGAACTGATAGACGAGGAACGCGCCGCCGGGGCGGATCACGTTCGAGGTCGCCTCGGCGATGGCGTCGCCGACGCCGGGCGGAAGGGTCGAGAAGGGGAGGCCGGACAGGACGTAATCGGCCGAGCCGTGGCCGTTGTCAGCGAGGATCTTCTCCACGTCAGCCGCCGAGCCGGTGACCGTCACCAGCCGCGAATCATCGATTGCCTCGCGGAGGTAGCGCGTGAAGTCCGGGTTGGTGTCGATCGTCAGCAGCGTCGCGTTCGGTCCGAGCTTCTCTAGGATCGGCCGCGTGAAGGTACCGACGCCGGGACCATATTCGACGAACAGCTTCGTATTCTCCCAGTCGACCGGGCTCAGCATCTTGTCGATGAGGACCCGGCTCGACGGGATGATCGACCCGACCATCACCGGATTCTTGAGGAAACCGCGGAGGAACTGCCAGCGGGGGCTCGGCGCGCGGCGGTCGCGGCTGCGCTGAAGGCGTCGTGATCCTTTCAGCGTGCGCGCGGGGGAAGTCGACATGGATTCTCCGTCGGGAAATTCGAGGGCGGGAGCGTTGGCAAAAGCGCCGCGGCTTGGCAAGGTTTCCAACGATATAGTCGCGCATTCGCCGAACGGCCGTCCGCGAAGCGCGCGATTTGCGCGACGAAGCAATTGGCGCCCGTTAGGGCTTTCCGCCCTCTCGCGGGTGAAGCATGCCCGGAAGCACGAAGCCGATTCCGCCGAGAGGCCGCGTCGCATCGCTCTTCAGCGTCTCCTGGATGCGCGAATATTCTTCGAGCATTTCCGGCGTCACCGACGCGCGGGTTTCGGACAGCGCGACCTCGAAGTCGACCATCGTCACCTTACCCGTGTCGAGCCCGCGGCGAAGCGCAGTGAGGCCGGCCCGGCGCACCAGGTCCTCGAGATCGGCGCCGGTGAACCGGTCGGTGCGCTGGGCGATTTTTTCTAGATCGACGTCATCGGCGAGCGGCATGTTGCGCGTGTGGATCGCGAGGATCCGGCGCCGTCCGGCGGTGTCCGGCGTCCCGACATAGATAAGCTCGTCAAAGCGGCCGGGACGGAGCAGGGCAGGGTCGATCAGCGTCGGCCGGTTGGTCGCTCCGATCACGACGACATTCTGAAGCTCCTCGAGCCCGTCCATTTCCGACAGGATCGTGTTGACCACCCGCTCGGTCACCTGTGGCTCGCCGAGGCCGCCGCCGCGCGCCGGCACCAGGCTGTCGAGCTCGTCGATGAAGATGATCGTCGGGGCGACCTGGCGGGCGCGGTTGAACAGGCGCGCGATCTGCTGCTCGCTCTCGCCATACCATTTGCTGAGAAGGTCAGACGATTTCGTGGCGATGAAGTTCGCCTCGCTCTCACGCGCCGCAGCCTTGGCGAGGAGCGTCTTGCCGGTGCCGGGCGGACCGTAGAGGAGGAAGCCCTTGGCTGGACGGATACCGAGGCGGCGAAACGCGTCGTGGTGCTTCAACGGAAGCTCGACGCCTTCCTTGAGGCGGTTCGCTGCCTCGTCGAGGCCGCCGACGTCCTCCCAGCGGATCTGCGGCGCCTCGACCATGACTTCGCGCATGGCCGACGGCTGGACCCGCTTCAGCGCACCTTCGAAGTCGCGAAGCTCCACCGACAGGGCATCGAGGATTTCCGCGGGAATGGTGTCCTCGGCGAGGTTGATCTTCGGCATGATCCGGCGAACCGCCTCGAGCGCAGCCTCGCGGCAAAGCGCCGCTAGGTCGGCGCCGACGAAGCCGTAGGTGCGGCGTGAAAGGTCCTTAAGATCGACGTCGGGCGCGAGCGGCATGCCACGTGTGTGGATGCCGAGGACCTCGCGCCGGCCGGGCTCGTCCGGAACGCCGACGACGATCTCGCGATCGAACCGGCCCGGACGCCGAAGCGCCTCGTCGATCGCTTCGGGCCGGTTGGTCGCGGCGATGACCACCGTGTTCTGCCGCGGCTCCATGCCGTCGAGCAGGGTCAGGAGCTGGGCGACCAGCCTCTTCTCCGCTTCGCCGGTCACCTGCCCTCGCTTCGGGGCGATCGAATCGATCTCGTCGATGAAGATGATCGATGGCGCCGACTGCGCCGCCTGCTCGAAGATCTCGCGCAGGCGCCGCTCGCTCTCGCCATAGGCCGAACCCATGATCTCCGGGCCGGCGATGTGGAAGAATTTGGCCGCGCTCTCGTTGGCGACCGCGCGCGCCAACAGCGTCTTGCCGGTGCCGGGCGGGCCGTGGAGAAGCACGCCCTTGGGCGGATCGACGCCGAGGCGCTGGAACAGCTCGGGGTGCCGAAGCGGAAGCTCGACCATCTCGCGGAGCGCGTCGATCGTGTCGCGCATGCCGCCGAGGTCGTCGTAGGTGACGTCCGCGCGCCGCTCGCCTTCGCCGCCCGTGAATTCGGGAAGGAGCTCGACCGTCGTCTTCGCGTCGATGTGGACAATGCCCTTGGGCGTCGAGGAAACGACGACCAGCCGCAGCTCCTGGAGCGCGAACGCCGGCGCGTTGAGAAGCTGGCGGATGTGGTCGGGCATGTCCGCGTTGATCCGCTGGTGCCCGGTGGTCGCCACCGTGTCGCCCTCGACGAGCGGGCGGCCAGCGAAGGTCCGCTGGAGCGCGTCGGCGGAGCCCTGAAGCCTGACGTTCGGCTGCGCAGGTGCGAAGACGACCTTCGTCGCCGGCTTCGATTCGGCCTTCCGCACCTCGACGAAATCACCCGAACCGACGCCGGCATTCGCGCGCTGAAGGCCGTCGAGGCGAACGATGTCGATCCCCTCGTCCTCGCCATAGGGTCTGATCGCGCGGGCGGCGGTCAAGCGCTTGCCGACGATCTCGATGACGTCGCCTTCGGTGAGGCCAAGCTCGTGCATCAGCTTGTCCGGCAGGCGGGCGAAGCCGCGGCCGCTGTCGGCGGGCGGCAGGCTCGCTACCTGGACCTTGCGCGAGCTCACGCGATCGATCGTGTCGGCTTCAGGCATTGCTTCTCCAGTCCCGCCCTCTTGGCGGTTGTGCAACGGCGACGAGGCCGCGCGGGTTCACTTGCCCGATCAATATTTGATCGAGCCCGCAATTTTACGAACGACGGAGCGCGGCGCGAACCGCGTGCTCGCCGCGCCGATCTTGTTGGCCCATCCCGTCACGACGATGGCCCGGTTGGAATCGAGGCCCTTGAGCCCGGTCTCGACGACTTTGCCCGCATCCATGGCCATCTTGTCGAACATGCCGTTGCCGTTGAACCCGGCAACCTCGCCGAACTCCGTGCGCGTCGGGCCCGGGCAGAGGCAGCTGACCTTGATGCCGCGCGGCTTCAGTTCCTCGTGGAGCGCCTCGGTCAGTGACAGGACGAACGCCTTGCTCGCGAAATAGACCGCCATCTTCGGCCCAGCCTGGAAGGCCGCGGTCGAAGCGACATTGATGATGCCGCCCGATTTGCGCTTGACCATGGCGGGCGCCACGGCCCGGCAAAGGTCGGTCAGCGCGCCCACGTTGAGGTCGATCATCTCGCGCTCGCGCTTGGCATCCAGCTCGGCGAACTTGCCGATGAGCCCGAACCCGGCGTTGTTGACGAGGAGGTCGACCGTCTCGCCGTTCGCCTCCAGGTCCGCCATCAGCTTGGCTGTCGCATTGCTCTTCGACAGGTCGATCGCGACCGCCCGAGCCTTGCCGAGCTCTTTCGCCAGATCCTCGAGCCGTTCCTTGCGCCTCGCCGCCAGCACAAGCGAATAGCCGCGCTTCGACAGCTGGCGCGCAAACTCGACCCCGAGGCCGGCCGACGCGCCAGTGACGAGCGCGACCTTCTTCACTCGCCGGCCTTCTTCACCGTCGCCTTGACGATCTTGCCGGGCTCGCGGGGCGGCTCGCCGACCGGAAGCGCGTCGACATGCTCCATGCCGCTCTCGACCTCGCCCCACACCGTGTACTGGCGGTCGAGGAACGGCGAATCCTGCGTGACGATGAAGAACTGGCTGTTTGCGCTGTTCGGGTCCTGCGCGCGCGCCATCGACGCGATTCCGCGGCGGTGCGATTCGCCCGAGAATTCCGCCTTGAGGTTCGGCTTGTCCGATCCGTGGAAGCCGGTGCCGGTCGGATCGCCGCCCTGTGCCATGAAGCCGGGGATCACGCGGTGGAACACGACATCGTCATAGAAGCCGCTATTCGCGAGTTCGGTGATGCGCTCGACATGGCCGGGCGCGAGGTCAGGGCGGAGCTTGATGACGACGTCGCCGCCGGAGGAAAGGGTGAGGTGAAGGCGGTCGGCGTCGGCCATTGGTCTAGACTCCATCTGAAAGCTTGTGTGCGGCGGCGATTTAGGGACGCGCCGGTGGTTGCGCCAGAGCGGTGACGCCCATAGGAGGGCGCCAACGGGATCAGACGAGGGAGCGAAATGGCCGACACCGACCAAATCCCTCCCGAAATCCTGGCCGAGTCGAACCCGCCTCACAGCAGCGCGATCGACGAGGAGGACCGCCTCCGCCCGGCCTTTGTCGACAAGGTGCTCGACGCGGTCGCGGCCGGCGACGACGAGACCGCGCGCCACCTCGTTGAGCCACTCCATCCCGCCGACGTCGCCGACCTGATCGAGCTTGCCGCGCGCGACGAGCGCGACGGCCTCGTCAAGGCGCTCGCCGGGATTGTCAGCCCGGACGTGCTCGCGGAGATGAACGACTTCGTCCGCGAGGACCTGCTCGACGAGCTCGAGCCGCAGCAGGTTGCGGACATTGCCGGGCAGCTCGACACCGACGACGCGGTCGCGCTGATCGAGGACCTCGATCGCGACGAGCAGCAGGCCGTCCTCGAGCGGATGGAGCCCGACGACCGCGCCGCGGTCGAGGAGGCTCTAGGCTATCCGGAGGAATCCGCCGGCCGCCTCATGCAGCGCGAGCTGTGCGCGGTGCCCGAGCATTGGAACGTCGGCCAGGTCATCGACTACCTGCGCTCGACCGCCGACTTGCCCGACGATTTCTGGGAAGTGTTCGTCGTCAGCGCGGCGCACCACCCTGTCGGCACCTGCAAGCTGTCGCTGATCCTTCGCACGCCGCGCAAGACGCTGGTCAGCGACATCATGAAGCGCGAACAGACGCTGATCCCGGTCGACATGGACCAGGAAGACGTCGCGCTCCGCTTTCAGAAATATGCGCTCGTGTCGGCGGCGGTGGTCGACGATTCGGGCCGTCTCGTGGGCATGATCACCGTCGACGACATCGTCCACATCATCCAGGAGGAAGCGGGTGAGGACGTGCTGTTGCTGTCCGGCGCAGGCGGCGAGGACATCAACGAGCCCGTCCAGCTGACGGTGCGCAGGCGGCTGTTCTGGCTGGTCATCAACCTCGGCACCGCGATCATCGCCGCGAGCGTCGTCAGCCTTTTCCAGGGCGAGATCGGCAAATATGCGGTGCTCGCCGTCCTCATGCCGATCGTCGCCGGAATGGGCGGCAATGCCGGGACCCAGACCCTCGCGGTCGCAGTGCGCGCGTTGGCGACGAACCAACTCACCGAATCGAACACGCTGCGCGCATTCAGGCGTGAGCTGACGATCGCGCTCGCCAACGGGCTGTCGCTGGGATTTCTGATCGGCATCGGGGTGACGGTCATCTTCCACAATCCGATGCTCGGCGGCGTAATCGCCGCATCAATGGTGATCAACAACCTCGCCGCGGGCCTGGGAGGGATCTTCGTCCCCGTGACGCTCGACCGCCTTCGCGTGGACCCCGCGGTCTCGTCGGCCGTGTTCGTGACGACAATCACCGACGTCACCGGCTTCTTCAGCTTCCTCGGTTTGGCGGCGCTCTTCCTCGTCCGCTAAGCGGTTGAAACTGCGTTGAATTGACGCCAGATCCACGCCGTGCCGAAGCTTCACTTGACCAAGGTCGCCTTCGCCTGCCGTGACCTCGAAGCGCTGCAGCAAAGGATGGCCAGCCGCGCGATCGCGGGCGAGGTGCGCGTCGCCACGCGCATGCGGCCGAAGCGCGCAGCCGAGCTGATCGGCGGCAACCTCTACTGGATCGTCAAGCACCGGCTCGTTGCCGGCATCGAGATCCTCCGCTTCGAGGACCGCGAGGACGGCCGCATCGACATCGTCTGCGCAGGCGAGCTCGTCGCCGTTTCGCCGATGCCGCGCCGCGCGCACCAGGGCTGGCGCTATCTCGAAGATTCGGACGCGCCCAGCGCGGACGACGACGGCAGCGGCCTCGGCGCGCTTCCGCCGCGCCTCTACGGCAAGCTCGCGTCGCTGGCACTGGTATAGTCGGCTCACGGACGTTATCGGCGCTCCCATAACTTTAGCGGGAGACCGGACATGAGCAGCACGTCGTCGATCATCGATTCGAAAGTGGCCGAGCGCGCCATGCTCAAGCATCCCTTCTACCAGGCTTGGACCGAAGGCCACCTGCCGCTCGACACGCTGCGGGATTATGCGCGGCAATATTTCCATCATGTCGAAGCGTTCCCGCGTGCCGTCAGCGCCGTCCACAGCGCCTGCGAGGACCGCGACGGCCGCCGCATGCTCGCCGAGAACTTGGCGGAGGAAGAGGGCCTCGACGCCGGCAAGCAAGACCACGCAACGCTGTGGCTGATGTTCGCCTGCGGGCTTGGCGAAAGCGAGGCCGGTGTTCGCGACCAGATGCTCAATGCCGAGACGCAGGCGCTGATCGACACCTTCCGCAAGCTGTCGCGCCGCTCCTATGCGTCCGGCCTCGGCGCGCTCTACGCCTACGAAAGCCAGTTCCCGGCCGTCGCGTCGGCGAAGATCGAGGGCCTGATCGACCGCTACGGCATCGAGGACGAGGAGACGCTCCGCTTCTTCCGCGTCCACGAGAGCGCCGACGTCGAGCATAGCGCCGTTTGCCGGCAACTCCTCGACCGCTTGCCGGCAGACCAGCGCGAGGAAGCGATCGCCGCCGGCGAGGAACTGGCTGGCGCGCTGTGGAACTTCTTGTCGGGCGTGGAGGCCCGCGCGACGATCAACTGAGGATTATCGGCAGCCGCTCACGTTGGCGGAGCCGCTGACGCGCAGCGTGCAGGCGGCGCCACCGGTGAGGCGCACCGTCGCCGGGCCGTTGGCATCCACCGTCACCGAATCGCTGACGTTCGCGGAAATCGTTGCAGCGCCCTGGGCTCCTAGGCTTGCGTCCTTGCTGGCGAGGCTTGACGCGTCGAGCGTCGAGATACCGCGGATCACCGCCGTGACCTTCCCGGCTCTGCCGGCGAGGCGCGCGGCCGCGGTGCCCATGACGTTGATGACCAGCTGGTCGACGTCGGCGTTGCCGATCTCGCCGGCGCCGCTGCCCTGGACGGACAGCCCGAACTTGAGGCCTTTCACGCGGTCGATCGAAAGCGTGCCCGGGCCGTTCAGCCAGGCAGCGCTGAGGTCGTGGGTACC